>Ga0307478_10000013_pt1 | contig 280382 bp, 228 predicted proteins | sample atmos_gasesECM4C_2_FD_203713 | JGI IMG/M metagenome (GOLD analysis project Ga0307478, IMG submission 203713) | Hardwood forest soil microbial communities from Morgan-Monroe State Forest, Indiana, United States - atmos_gasesECM4C_05 | ecosystem: Environmental > Terrestrial > Soil > Temperate...
TCTTATCATCGCCGCCATTGCTATTCCGAACCTGTTGCGGGCGCGTATCGCAGCCAATGAGTCGTCTGCGGTCAGCTCGGTCCGTACCATGAACACTGCCCAAGTTACTTACCAGTCCACTTATCCAACAGTTGGCTATGCCTCTACTGTCGCGATACTGGGGCCCAGCGCCTCGACCGGTTGCACCACGCCGGCTTCGACCAACGCTTGCTTGATCGATTGGGTTCTTTCCCAGGCCGGCGCGGCTGGCACGGCAAAGAGCGGTTACTGGTTCAACGACACGCCAGTTGGCGCTGGACCGGGCGGGATCATCCCTGGATATACCCTGGATGGTATTCCGGCGGCAGTTAACCAGACCGGTGTGCGCGGCTTCTGCTCAAACGAAGATGCCGTGATTCGCTTCACCGCAGTTGGACTCGCTGGGTCCGGTGGCGAAGCTGCTTGCGCCGCCTACACCGCATTGCAGTAAGCGGAGTTCGCTGACACTTGCACCGCAAAGGGTCGCGTCTAACGACGCGGCCCTTTTTTCGTCTTCTGAACGTTGATCCGTACCTGGAAAGAATCGCACCGGATGCCCAAGTTGACACAATTTGTCGTTCCCAAGTCACAATCTAGTAACAAAGGGCCTCGTTTGCTTCTCGTCCTAGGAACAGGGCGTTGCCTAACCGCCCCTTAACGACTGAAAACGCAGTCGTTCCAGCATTTCGATCCCAGTAGTCCCGTTCTGGGCAGCCAAGTGCCAAGTAACAATCACTACCATTGACAAAATTGAGACTGAAAACGGAGAAGGGGAGAAAACGAAATGCGTAAACAGAAGGGTTTTTCACTGATTGAGTTGCTGATTGTGGTCGCGATCATTCTTATCATCGCCGCCATTGCTATTCCGAACCTGTTGCGGGCGCGTATCGCAGCCAATGAGTCGTCTGCGGTCAGCTCGGTCCGTACCATGAACACTGCCCAAGTTACTTACCAGTCCACTTATCCGACGGTCGGCTTTGCCTCTACTGTCGCGATACTGGGACCGAGCGCCTCGACCGGTTGCACCACGCCGGCTTCGACTAACGCTTGCTTAATCGATTGGGTTGTTTCCCAAGCCGGCACTGCTGGCAAGGCAAAGAGCGGTTACTGGTTCAACGACACGCCAGTTGGCGCTGGACCGGGCGGGATCATCCCTGGATATACCTTGGATGGTATTCCGGCCTCAGTTAACCAGACCGGTGTACGTGGGTTCTGCTCGAACGAAGATGCCGTGATTCGCTTCACCGCAGTTGGACTCGCTGGATCCGGCGGCGAGGCTGCTTGTGCGGCCTACACAGCCCTGCAGTAAGTCTTGAAATGGCAAAGTACCTTGGGGAGGGTACAAGCCCGGGAGCAACGGAGCAATCCGTTGCTCCCTTTGTTTTTCCCGGTCACCACTGGATCTACGCTCGATTTGAGATCAATCGAGTTGCACAATGACAATAACCGTCAACCGGATACCCAAGTCGGGACTGCTCTGGATCGCCAAATAGGTCTAAGTTGCTTATTCTACTAGCATTCGGCTTTTGCTACCCAATTCACAACTTGGCGAGCAACGTGCATCTTTATTTGCGACGGGCGATGGACATGTCTGCGAAGCACAAACCGAGCGCGGGTTACAAGGGGTTCTCGCTCGTTGAGCTCTTGATCGTGGTGGCCATCATCCTAATCATTGCCGCGATCGCGATTCCAAACCTGCTTCGGGCCAAAATCGCGGCCAACGAATCCTCAGCCGCATCTTCAGTTCGCCGCATCGCTACTTCGGAGGTCGCCTACAATTCAGCTTATCCCACGGTGGGTTACTCGCCGGATCTGGCCAGCATGGGCGGACCTGCAACTGGCTGCAATCCCAGCTCCACCACTGCCTGCATTCTGGATAGTGTCATATCCAGTGGGAGTAAGAGCGGGTACCAACTGGCGGCAGTGGGCTTCAATGGGGGCGCTGGCCCCAACAGCGCATTTGTGGCGGCATCGGCGCCCCTAACGTTCAACGTGACTGGGTTCCGGAATTTCTGTATTGTCAGCGACGGAGTCCTGCGCGACCAACCGGGAACCTCCGGTGGTGTTCCCGCGCCAGACGTTGCCACCTGCCTGGGATACACCTCCGCGCAATAGCCAGACCTTTCCTTACCTTCGTAACACCGTGTACCCCGGCTGTCATCACGCGGCTCCAGCCATTTTGCTTATAATTTTCCAGTACTCAACGAACGGAACGAACCCGGTTATCCTCAATGGCGGCCATAGAGATCCTTGGTCTGACAAAAACCTACCAGGTGGGATTCTGGCGGAAGCGGCCCAAATGCGCCTTAAAACCCCTTAACCTGAGCGTTGAGGAGGGGGAGATTTTCGGCTTTCTCGGCCCTAATGGCGCAGGAAAAACCACCACCCTGAAGCTATTGATGGGCTTAGTATATCCCAGCGCGGGCTCGGCTCGCATCCTGGGCACCGAAATCAACGATCCGCGAATGAAATCCCAGATCGGATTTCTCCCCGAGCAACCCTATTTCTACGATTACTTGACCGCCGCCGAGCTGCTTGAATATTACGCGCAGCTATCAGGCGTGGTGGCCAAGGATCGCAAACGCCAGGTCAACGAAGTTCTGGCCCGCGTCGGTTTGCCGGATGTGAGTGGCATGCAATTGCGGAAGTTTTCCAAGGGAATGTTACAGCGGGTGGGCATCGCTCAAGCCATTCTGCACAATCCGCGCCTGCTGTTTTTCGACGAACCCATGTCCGGGCTTGATCCCATCGGCCGCCGAGAAGTTCGCGACCTGATGGAGGAGCTGAAGCACGCCGGCAAGACCGTCTTTTTCTCCACTCATATTCTTTCCGATGCGGAAGCGCTTTGCGATCGAGTTGCCATTATTCATCAAGGGGAGTTGCGTGGTGTGGGCGCGGTCGCCGACCTGACCTCCAGTGTCGAGGGTAAAGTCGAAGTGGTGTGGCATGGGAACTCCGTACCCGCCAATGTGAAGGCCCTGTCTCCGACTTGCAGCGTTACGGGAGACACGGTTCGCGCCGTAGTCCCCGAAGCCAGCCAGGACGCGCTCATTGACGCCCTGCGCCGCGAACGGTTGCGTATCGTCTCGGTAACCCCGATCCGGACTTCCCTGGAAGAATATTTCGTGCAGAAGCTCAAGCCCTCCGGGGCCGCGGCTGGGGTGCGGGCATGAGTTCACGCATACGGCACATCGCCTCCAACACTTTTCGCGAAGCTGTTCGCGATCGCGTGCTCTATAACTTGATCGCTTTTGCCGTGCTGATGTGTGGGGCCTCCATTCTGGTGGGACAAATCTCCATCGGGATCGAGCGCCTGGTGGTGATCAACCTCGGCCTCACCGCAATCTCTCTGTTTGGCATGGTCATCGCCATCTTCATCGGCATCGGCCTGGTTTCGAAGGAAATCGAAAAGCGTACTCTCTACACCGTGCTGTCGCGGCCGGTGCAGCGCTGGGAGTTCATCGTCGGCAAGTTCTTTGGTTTGGCCGGGACCCTGGTGGTGAATACATTTTTCATGGCCATCGGTGTCTTTCTCGCCTTGCTGTACGTGTCGCAGCGCTTCCAGGCGGCGGATGGCTGGGTGCTGGTGGCGTTGTACTTCATTGTTTTGCAATTCTTGATCATTACCTCCCTGGCCCTGTTTTTTTCCTCGTTCTCGTCCCCATTGTTGTCGGCGGTATTCGCCTTTTCGCTGTTTGTTATCGGGAGTTTCGCGGAAGATCTGCGTGGATTCGCAGCGATGGCGCAGGGAGCCACGCGCTGGCTGGCCACCGGCGCCGCTTATCTGGTGCCTAACTTCGCTTCACTCAATGTGATCAGCTCAGTTGCCCATGGCCAGGGAATTGCCGGAATGCTTATCCTCAGCGAAACCGCGTATGCAATGGTCTACGCAGCCATGGCCCTGTGCGGCGCAGTTTTGATCTTTGAACGCCGTAACTTGAAATGAAACCTTCGCGCCAAATCACTCTGGTGGCTGGCACGCTGCTGGTGGTCTGCATGTTTGCCTCGGTATTGCTATTGCAGAAAGTCGACCGACTGCGCAGCGGAGCCACACTGCAAGAAGTTCTCTACATTTCATCTCCCAAAGCCCTCAAGCGCCTGAGCCTGGGATACGACGGCCTGCTGGCTGACATCTACTGGACGCGCGCCGTGCAGTATTTTGGCAGCAAACATTTTGCTGGATCGCAGCATTACGACCTACTGGCGCCTCTACTCGAGATCACCACTGCGCTCGATCCCCATCTCATCGTGGCCTACGAATTTGGCGCCAACTTTCTCGCGCCCAAACCACCGAATGGCGCCGGACAGCCTCAGCGTGCCATTGAGTTAAGTGAATTCGGCATCCGCAACAATCCCGACGAATGGCGGCTGTACTACGACCTTGGCTTCATCTACTACATGGAACTCAAGGACTACAAAGGCGCCGCCGACGCCTTCGCGCGCGGCTCACGGGTCTCCAATGCTCATCCCTTTCTCGGCGTGATGGCGGCTCAGATGGCCCAACACAGCGGGGAGCTAAAAATGGCGCAGATGATGTGGTCCACCACCTACCAGACCGCGCAGGACCGCGACGTACGAGCCAACGCCGCCACTCATTTGCGCGCCTTGCAGGTCGAAGAGGACGTTACCAACCTGGAGAATCTGGTGGCAGCTTATCGCACCAAGACCGGGCGGCTGCCTTCGAGTTTTTCTGACTTGCAGGTGGCCGGTCTTCTGCACGAGATTCCTGTAGACCCGTTTGGCCATACCTACAAACTGACCGACGACGGCCGCGTCGAGGTCCGCACTCCGGATGATTTTCCGTTTCTCACGAAAGGCACGCCGGTAGGATACGTCGCCCCGCCGCCGCGGTTCCTGCCCTCTGACTAAATCTTCAGAACGCGAGTAGCTCGTTCGCGGTCTGCTGCGCTTGATCAAAGTCATTCGTGAGCGGTCTGGCCTTGTCGAGAGCCGCTTGTGCTTCGGCCGGATGCCCGGCTTGCTGCAACGCCCGCGCCAGCAGAACATAACCCACAGCCGTAGGCTCGATGGACATCGCATGTGAGTACTCGGCAATCGCCTGCTCCAAGTCTCCGCTCTTTTGAGCCAGGAGTCCCATGCCCACCATGGCCACCGCTTGGTTGGGATTCAATCGCAGCGCCGCCGCAAAGCTTTCTTTCGCGCGCGTGTAGTCATGAATCTGCTGATACGCCGATCCCAGATTACTGAGGGCATCCGCGCCAAGCGGGTCATCCGGACTCAGGCGCAGCGCCGTTTTAAACTCTTCAATCGCTTCCTGTGCGTGACCATGCCGCTGGTCATAGATCCCCAGCCCCAGGTGAATTCGTGGATCATCATCACGCGGATCGATGGCCTCGCGAAATTGCTGCACTGCCTCGTCGTACCGTCCCTCCGCATCGTAAGTCACCGCCAGATTGAAATGCGCTTTGTAACTGCGCACGCTGGTGACTCGCAGCGCGTAGGACCATAGCGTCTCACTATCGCGCCAGTAGCCGATTTGGCGATAGGTGAGAACGCCAAACACAGCAATCACTGCTAACGACAGAACCGCAAGCCACACCGGTGAAATCTTTCTATTCTCCGTCCACTCACCGACTCCCCAGCACAGCATCACGAACAGTCCGACAAACGGCAAATAAGCGTAGCGATCAGCCATCGCTTGTTCGCCTACTTGAACTAATCCGATCATGGGAACCAGCGCCCCTAGAAACCAGAACCAGCCGGTTACCAGGTATCCGTGACGGCGATTGCGGATGACCAGCACAATGGAGAGTAGCAAGAAAATCGCCGACGCAATCACCTGCCAGAATCTCAACAAATCGAGCGGATGAGGATAAAGAGGTGAAAGCTGCGTGGGCCAGAACGCTTTTGCAAGGTAACGCAGGTAAGACACAATGGCGTTTTCCAGACGCAGGTGAAACGGATAAATAATGGCAGAATGAATCGCCCCGCCCGCCTTCTGTGCTCGCATGGTAACCACAGCGCTGGCCAGGGACATTAGAAATAGCGGTACTTTTTCGAGCAGCAGCGCCGACGCGTTCGCAATCTGCCTGCCTGCCGCAGAGGCATATCTTCCCAGGGGCCAGTAATCCCACAGCAACAGCAGAAACGGCAGCGTGATCACCTGCGGTTTACTCATCAGACCGCAGGCAAACAGCCCCGCAACCAGCGCGTATCGGCCAGCGGCAGGCCGACGCGCATACCATCCGTAGGCCTGGAACGCCAGCAGCAGAAACATCATGCTGAGGACGTTCTTTCGTTCCGATGCCCAGGCCACCGACTCCACATTCACCGGATGCAGCGCGAACAGCGCCGCCACCATTAGGCTGCGCCAGGTGAATCCCGCGGCCGACTGCAGCAGCAAGAACAGCAGCACTGCGTTCAACGCATGGAAGACAATATTCGTGTAGTGATGGCCGACGGGATTCAGCCCGAACAATTGCACATCCAGCGCATGCGAGATCCAGGTCAGCGGGTGCCAGTTGGCCTCGTAATAGTTAGTGAAGGCCCACTTCACCGTCTCCCAGTTCAGCCCAGCCAACACATGTGGGTTGCCGGTAATGTAGTGGTCGTCATCGAAATTGACGAAGGCATTACGATTGACCGGGTTATAGACCGCGAGCGTCGCCGCCACCAGCAACAGGCACAAGACCACAGTCCGTTTTTGGGGTGACGAGAAAAGTCCAGCAGAGTCAGGCGTGGCTTTCACCGGTTGAGCCTTGGCGGCAGCGGAGGACAAGTATTTCCCTCGTGTGCGCCATTATATTGTCGGGTTGCACAGAAAAGACGCGCTGGAACCACGGAAGCACACCTTGGTCACATCTTCGTCACGTTGGAATTCAACGCCGATCGCGCTAATGCCTAGGTAAAATCACTGGGCAGGTCATGCTCGATCCTGGCCATCCCGACATTCGCCTGGCGGAGGCTATCCGCAAATGGTTCGCGAAACGGCGGGAGCATAACGGAATCATTCCCGCGCTGCAAGAATTTTCCGGCATCTTTAAGGAGTTCCTGCTCGATTCCCTACCCTCACGCCGCCGACAGCGCTATGGTGACGTGGACTACGACTGGGATCACCGTGTGGACACGACCGGTGCGACCGTCAGATGGCGAGATCGTCTACTTGGGCTTTTGCATTCCCCTTACCAGCCGACCGACCCTGCGCTGTTTCAAGAAATGCTGGCCAGCCTCACGATCGACTTTCGCGATTTCGTCTTCATCGACATCGGCTCGGGAAAGGGACGAACTTTGCTCATGTCATCGGACTACCCGTTTCGCCGCGTCATCGGTGTTGAACTGTTGCCCGCACTGCATCGCGTGACCCAGGAAAATGTTGGCAAGTATAAGAGCGATTCACAGAAGTGCTTCGCCATCGAATCCATTTGCGCTGACGCTCGGGACTTCGTCTTCCCGCACGAACCAACGGTTCTATATCTTTTCAACCCGTTGCCAGAGCCGGGACTGGTGCAACTGATCGCTAACCTCGAACGTTCACTGCGAAAACATCCGCGGTTGCTGTTGGTGCTTTACCACAATCCGGCGCTGGAGCACGTTCTGGCAGCGAGCAAACAGCTGACAAAAATCGGGGGCACACCCCAGTATTCGATCTTTTCCTCAAGCGATGCCGACTTGTAACCTGGTTGTTGACAATCACTTTACTTCGGCATGACAAGCGGAGCAGTCCGGTTCGATACCCTTTCACCAAGCGACCACAACCGAAATCTATCTGGTCTCACACTCCTCATCATAAGGAGCACAGTGCTGTCGTATCGAATAAGGCGATCTCTGTTCACACAGCAACCCACACTTCCGGCCGGCATTCCACCTAAACAGAATCACTTCGACCCCCCGCGTAAACATTGCACTGTCGGGGAATAAAAGGTCGACACTTTGGTTAACTCCAGTGATCGACAAACCGATCGCACAATTCTCATATAAGGAGCACAGCAGCTTGAAGAACACAAAGCAGCAATCCACCCTCTTGCAAGGAAAAACAGCCGCGAGTCTCATTGCGCCGCTCGCACTTCTTTGTTTGTGTTGTATTTCTTCTTCCCCAGCCGCCGCCCAAAAACCCAGCGTCGGACCGGGCAAGGTGGTCGTCCACACTGCATTTGGCGGCTTCATTGAGGGCTATGATATCGATCGCAACGGCACCGAAGGCATTCTCGCCGAGGCCGGAGGTTCCGCCGTAGCAGTAGAGACCTTCGATCAGGCGACTGGCAAAATTCTCAAAGTTGTCACCCAGCAGAAGAACTCTAATAACGATTTTGTCAGCTTCGGCATTGTTGGTAACAACGTTGGCTTGGTTGAGGAGGAAATTTCAGGCGGCCAATTCGTAAACAAACGGGTCTACGGAACCATAAATCCGATCAACGGCGGCAAGTTTACCGGCAAATGGACGCCGCCCTTCACCAAGAACGACATCGTTTTTGGAGTGGCCGCAAGCCAGGGATCGCCGGTCACGCCAGTGCTGTATTTTGACAACAGCGGCAACGACTTCAGCAGCCTCTTGATCAGCTCCAACGTCGCCGCCAACACTTTCGGAAAACCGCTCACCATCCCGGATCCAATCTTCGATTTCGCCGACGCTCCGGTGCTGGCTTATGACACCCAGACGAACCAAGCTGTTCTCGGAGGATCGAACGGGTGCTTTGGCTGCACCACCGAAATCGGATTGGTCGATCTCGCCAACAACGACTTCACCGAGTTTCCGGGCCTAGGATTTGGCTTCGTCAACGGCATCGCGGTGGATTCTTCCACCGGGATCATCTGCACCACCACCGAGGACGACTTCAGCGTCGAGTTCTATAACCTCGCGACTCAAACTGGGTTCATCGAGCCACTACAGGACGCAGACAACCAGGTGTTCAGCGGCGGCGACGTGGAGTTCGATCCCATCCATAAGCTGTTCCTGATCGGGCAGGAATTCTCCAGTGTCGATCCCGCTGGCGGCAGCAGCATTCTGGTATATGACGAGCAGGGCACCTTCATTGAAGCTGTCAACAATCTGAAGCTGCCAGCCAGCCCAGCTTACATGGCACTGAATCCCAGTAAGCGCGCCGGGTATGTACTCGCCGCGCCGGCGGGGACGGAATTGCAGTCGTTCACCTACTAAGTCATCCTGGGGGCACAACGACGGATCCATGCATCGCAAAATGATGCATGGATCTTTATGTTTGTTGGCATCTCAGCCAGGCCTTGCTAACAAATCTTGACAAACCTTTTACCCCGGCGTGACAAGGGGAGAGGCGCTGCAAGATAACTTTCAAAGCGCGATCAAATCAATCTCCACCCGGTCGCAGACCATCCATCATAAGGAGCAGGGAAACTTGAAAAACACAAAGCATCAATTCGCCCTTTTACAAGGAAAAGCAGCCGTCGCGAGTCTGGTCGCGCCGCTGGTACTTCTTTGTCTGTGCTGTATTTCTTCTCCCCCCGCCGCGGCCCAGAGCTCTAAGATCGGACCGGGCAAGGTCGTTGTCCACACTGAGTTTGGCGGCTTCATCCTGGGCTACGATATTGACCGGGCTGGAACCGAGGGCCTACTTGCGGAGTCGCACAACGGCGCGGGCGGCAAGTTTGACGTCGCGGTCGAAACCTTCGATCAGGCTACCGGCAAGATCGTCAAAGTCGTCACCCAGCAAACGAACACCAATAACGACTTTGTTACCTTTGGCGTTTTCGGAAACAGCGTCGGATTGGTGGAGGAGGAGATTTCCGACGGTCAATTCGTAAACAAACGTGTCTACGGGACCATGAATCCGCTCAGCGGCAATAAATTTACCGGCAAATGGACGCCACCTTTTACCAAGGACGATATCGTCTCCATCATGCCTTTCAGCCAAGGGTCGCCCACTGAGGCGGTGCTTTATTTTGACGACTTCGTCAGCTTCACTCCTTCTGTGATCGAGACGAACGTCGCCGCAAACACATTCGGAACGCCCATCTCCATCCCTGATACCACCAATTTCAACGTTGCTCCGGCAATGGCGTACGACAGCCAAACCAATCAGGCAGTTCTGGGAGGCTCAGAGGGATGCTTTGGCTGCACCACCGAAATCGGGATCGTCGATCTCACCACCGGCGCGTTCACCGAGTTCGAGGGCCTCGGATTCGGTTTCGTCAACGGCATCGCGGTGGATCCCGTGACTGGGATTGCAGTTACGGCCACCGAAGACGACGCCAGCCTGGAGTTCTATGATGTGGCCAAGCAAACTGGCACGTTGGTTGTACTTCAGGGAGCCCAAGGTTGCTTGGGTTGCAGTCAGGCCATGAGTGGCGAGGACATCGAATTCGATCCCATTCACAAGCTGTTTCTAGTGGCCCAACCCGTATCCAGCACTTCTCCGACTGGCAGCAGCATTCAGGTCTATGACGAGCAAGGCAACTTTGTCGAATCCGTCAACGGCCTGAATATGCCTATCTCAGGCAGCATGGTGCTGCAACCCAGCAAGAGGGCCGGGTACGCCCTGGTCACGCCATCACTGACGGAACTACAGTCGTTCACTTATTAGGTCGTCTGATATGAGGTGTGCCCCCGTCCTTGTGTCTCGGTTTGTGGAGAGACAGGGACGGGGTTTTCTTTGACAGCTGAACAGACTAGTTGGTAGACTAGTTTGTCTAGAGGAGTGCCAACTCATGATGACTGTTGGGGCGTTCGACGCAAAAACTCATCTCAATTCGTTGCTGAAGAAAGTCTCCAAAGGAGAGACCATCCGCATCACCTTGCGCGGCGTCCCCATCGCTAAACTTGTCCCGGCCGATGAGGAGGATCGAATCAACCTCAAAGAGGTGGTTCGTGACATTCGCGCGGCCCGCAAGGGCGTCACCCTCGGGAAGATTTCCATTCGAGAATTGATAAATGAAGGCCGACGTTACTAGAAGTCTCGTCTTGGACGCCTCCGTTCCCCTGGCTTGGTGCTTTGAGGATGAGAGCGCTGCCCTTCCCGAGCACGTCCTTGACGTACTGGAATCGGGGACCGAGATGCTGACGCCTTCCATTTGGCCATTGGAAGTGGCCAACGCTATGCTGATGGCAGAACGCCGCAAACGCATTACGAATGCACAGGCCACGGCCTTCCTCCAACGTATTTCCAAGCTGCCAATTCTGGTCGAACCTATCCCGTCGAGTCGGGCCTTTAATCACATCCTGCCAGTGGCCCGTCAACATCAACTAACGGAATATGACGCTGCCTATCTGGAACTTGCTTTGCGGGAAGCACTGCCACTCGCGACACTTGACGCCAAATTGCGGCGCGCTGCCCGCTCGGCGGGCCTCACGTTAGTCGAATAGAACTCGAACGTAACGTAGACTAGTCTCGTGATCTTACGTTCTTTTGCCGTGATCCTTCTGGCTGCTGCTGCCGCCCCCACCCCCTCCGTCCATTCCATCGCCGCCTCCGTCGATCACCGCTACAACCATCTCCAAACCCTGCAAGCCGAGTTCACCGAGATCTATCGTGGCGCTGGAATGGAACGCGCTGAATCGGGAACACTTTGGTTAAAAAAACCTGGCAAGATGCGTTGGCAATACCGTTCTCCCCGAGAGAAGCTGTTCGTGAGTGACGGCAAGAACGCCTGGTTTTATGTGCCGGGTGAGCCACAGGTGAGGAGGACGCCAGTGCGACAACTCGATGATCTCCGGTCGCCACTGGCGTTCCTCCTGGGTAAAACTAAGCTGGAAAAGGAGTTGTCCGGACTCTCTCTGGCCCTGGATATCGCCCCTTTGACCGCAGGCAATGTGGTTTTGAGGGGAGTGCCACAAACCATGGCGGATCGCGTCAATCAGGTGCTGATCGAGGTCACGCCAGCCAGCTGGATTGAGCGCATCGTACTGGAGGAGACCGATGGCTCCAGTACGGAGTTCCGCTTCCATGATCAGACGGAAGATGGGAAAATTGATGATCAGAGCTTCCGGTTCGCGGTACCGCCGGGAGTCGAAGTGATCGACGGGAACTTCGCGCCGTGACGACACTTCAAATATAATATTTTCAATGGTTTGGCCTTTATTCCCTACCACCGTTCAAGCTGTTACCCCCGGAATGCTTTGACGGTCAATTAACACAGGTTTTGCGATAGCGAATGTTAAACTTGGGTGGGGACAGCAGTAGCCGGACGACAGCATGGCCGAATTCCTGATTAAAGCAGCCGACGAGCGCGGGCGCCTTCTCCAGCAGGTGGAGAACGGATATTCCGAGGCCGAAGTTCGCGATCGCCTGGTGCAGCAAGGGCTTCTGGTTTACTGGGTCAAGCCCCGCACTCTGCTTTCCGGTGACCTGACCGTCCGGCGGAAGGGGAAAGTCAAGCAGAGCCAGTTCGTGATTTTCAACTCGCAGTTTCTGACGCTTATTAAAGCCGGGTTGCCCATCCTCAATTCGCTCGACCTGCTGATCAAGCGACAGCGGAACAAGTATTTTCAAAGTCTGCTGCAAAACGTGCGCGACCGGGTGAAGGGAGGCGAATTGCTCTCGGACGCTTTCGCCGCGCAGGGCGCGTTTCCCCGCATTCACTCGACAACCCTGCTGGCCGGCGAAAAAAGCGGCAACATGGAAGAAGTGCTCACCCGCTACATCGCTTTCCAAAGACTGGCTCTGACCTTCAAGAAGAAGCTGGCCGTTTCGCTGGTTTATCCCACGCTGCTGGTCACGGTGGTATTCGGCATGATGATTTTTCTCGTGACCTACGTGGTGCCGCAGTTCGCGAAACTTTACGAAGACATGCACGCCCAGTTGCCGGAAATCACGCTGATCATGCTAAACATCGGCACCCATGCGCAGGCATACGCACCTTTTGTGATTTTGGTCGTCGTGGCTGCGGGCGTAGGCTTTTGGTATTGGCAAAAGACCGACAATGGCGCGGCCACCATTGATGGCGCAATCCTGAACCTTCCCTTGCTGGGCCAGATCTGGCTCAAGTATCAGGTAGCGAGTTTTTCCCGCATGCTCTCTACTCTTCTGGCTGGAGGCATGCCGCTGGTTCCTTCGCTCGAGACTGCCGGCGCATCCATGAGCAGCCGTCGAATCCTGAACGGGGTCAACGTTGCCGCAGTCCGCGTGCGCGAAGGTCAGGGATTGGCTAAGAGCCTCGAAGAACAAAAAATGTTCCCGGACTTGGCGGTTGAGATGATTGAAGTCGGCGAGTCCACCGGCGCATTGCCGGCGATGTTGAATTCGGTGGCAGAATTTTATGAGGAAGACGTGCAGACCGCGCTAGGCGCGTCCATGGCTCTGATCGAGCCCGTCATCCTGATTATTATGGCGGTGTTTGTGGGCGGAATCCTGATCTCGCTGTACCTGCCCATTTTCACCCTGGGATCAAGCATTCACTGATAACGGAAGGTGTGTACATCAATGGCAGGCACAGTAGAAAACAAAACTGTATTCGTGGGCGGGGGCAATGGCACCCCGGTGGTGGCGAGTGAAGAACTGGAAAAGGCGCAGGATATTGCGCGCCGCTATCGCTGCCAGTTCGTGGACCTGCACAACTTCCAACTCCATCACGACCTGTTCAAGAACATCCCCGTCCACCTGATGTTCCGCTACGACTTTGTGCCTCTGGAAGAGATTGAAGATGGCCGGCTGGCCATTGCGATTGCCGATCCCAGCCAGTTGATGATGATCGACGAGATCAGCCTGCTGCTGGGCAAGCGCATCCTCACCAAAGTCGCTACCCTCGGCCAGATTCGCGAAATCCTCAAGAAAACTGAGCAGTCCAAGCGCGTACTGGAAGATGCCAGCGAAGGCTTCGCTCTGGATGTGATTCACGAAGAGGACGGCGCCGCCGACGAAAGCATCTCCATCGACCGGCTGACCGCGCAGGGTGACATCAGTCCCATTATTCGCCTGGTCGATACCACCATCTTCACCGCTTTGCAGCGGCGTGCCAGTGATATTCATATTGAGACCCGCGACGATTCCGTGTGCATCAAGTTCCGCATTGACGGCGTACTGACGCAGGCCATGCCGCCCATCGCCAAAGAACACCACTCGACCATCATTTCCCGTATCAAAGTGATGAGCGAGTTGGACATCTCCGAACGGCGGGTTCCGCAGGACGGCCGTTTCCGCGTGAAGTACGGCACGCCCGAGCGCCCCATCGACTTCCGTGTTTCCATCATGCCGTCGATTCACGGCGAAGATGCTGTGCTCCGTGTGCTCGACAAAGAGTCGATGAGCGAGAAGTTCCATAAGCTCACACTCGACGTAGTGGGCTTCGACGAGCAAGACCTGCGGCAGTTCCGCCGCTACATCAAGGAACCCTACGGCATGGTGTTGGTCACCGGGCCGACAGGCAGCGGCAAAACCACCACGCTATACGCCGCCGTCAGCGAGATCAAGACCGACGAAGACAAGATCATCACCATTGAAGACCCAGTGGAATACCAGATTCGCGGAATCACTCAGATTCCCGTCAACGAGAAGAAAGGCCTGACTTTCGCCCGCGGATTGCGCTCCATCCTGCGCCACGACCCGGACAAGATCATGGTGGGTGAAATCCGCGACACCGAGACGGCGCAGATCGCCATTCAGTCCGCCCTGACCGGCCACCTGGTATTCACCACCGTCCACGCCAACAACGTAGTCGACGTGATTGGCCGCTTTCTCAACATGGGGGTTGAAGCTTACAACTTCGTTTCCGCGCTGAACTGCATTCTGGCGCAACGCCTGGTCCGGTTGATTTGCGAATCCTGCCGTACCCAGATGGAATATGACAAGGAGACGCTCGAAGCCAGTGGGCTCGATGCTGAACAATGGGGCAACGTCGCATTCTACGAGGGCCAGGGATGCATCGAATGTGCCGGCACCGGGTTCCGCGGCCGTACCGCGATTCATGAACTGTTGAACCTGAGCGATCGCGTGCGTGAACTGATCCTGCTCAAAAAGCCGACTTCGGAGATTCGCCGCGCTGCCCGCGAAGAGGGGATGAGGTTCTTGCGTGAGTCCGCTCTCGATAAGGTGAGATTAGGGCTGACCACGTTGAAAGAGATCAACAAAGTCACCTTCATCGAGAGCAGCCGCTAGAAGGTTCAGAAGCGCGATTCGAGGGAAGCCGACCTTTAGGCCATTCCTTCAAGTGCCCTTCGAGATATTGCAATTATTCGCACTACAGCGTTCTACTTGTAGGTACGGGGAGAAGTGTCGAAAATGGGCATGACATCAAAACCGCAGCTGGCATGCGAAGTCGCTGCCGACCGCGTGCTTGCCGCCCGGTTGTCGCAACCGGGCACGGTGGACATGTGCGCCGCCAGCGAACTCGCCCCGGGTTGTGTCGTCCCAGATATGGTCGAGGCCAATCTTCGCGATCGTGGGCGTATTCTCGACTCCGTCCGCCAAACTCTCGATAGTCTGAGTGGACGCTCCCGCGATGTGATTGCCGTCCTGCCCGACGCTGCCATACGCGTAGTGCTGCTCGACTTTGATTCTCTTCCCGCCAAACGCGACGACGCGGAAGGCGTAGTGCGCTTTCGGCTGAAGAAGTCGCTTCCCTTTGACGTGGACAAGGCCAAGATTTCTTATCACACGCAAACTTCTACCACCGGCGTGCGTCTAATCGCGGCCGTAGCCCTCACCAGCGTCATTGAAGAGTACGAATCCGTCTTCCGCGAGGCCGGCTACAGTCCGGGAGTGGTGTTGCCCTCCATGCTGGCGGCGCTGGGCGCGGCCGACGCCGACCGCCCGACCTTGGTTGTTAAGGTCGACGCCCGCACCATCGGCATTGCCATCCTCGACAAGCAGCAACTTCTACTCTTTCGCAATCTCGAGAACCCGCGCGGCGTCACCATCTCCGGCGAGCAACTGGCAGACGAAGTCTATCCCTCGATCGTGTTCTTTCAGGACACTTATCATCTGAATATCGAGCGCATATTCGTCGCTGGGTTGGCGGACGTCACCGGGGCCATGCCGGCGCTGCGGGCGCAAACCGGGGCGGAAGTCCACGAACTGGTCGGGGCTTCGCAACTAGGCAGCGGCGCAGGATCGGTTCCTAAATGGAGGATGGCGGGAGTCGTAGGAGCACTGCTTTCCTGATATGCGCGTTGAGATCAATCTCGCGACCAACCCTTACGAGGATGCCCGCCGCTTCTGGTTCCGCTGGGGCGGAGCGCTGGTGGCGCTCGGCATCGTCACTCTGGGCTTGGTGTATTTCACTCTTCTGGGCTGGGTGACCGCCAACAAAGATAAGCATGTCATCGGTCAAAACCTGCACCAAATTGCGGATCGTGACAACCAGAAAGCAGCTGCGCAGGCCCTTATGAATCTTCCCCAGAACAGCGTGACCCGTGACCGGTCTCAGCTTCTGAATGGCCTGTTTTATCGTAAGTCGTTTTCCTGGACCCAGGTGTTTGAGGAACTGGAACGGGTCATGCCGCCACGACTGCACGTAGTCTCCATTCAGCCCGAGTTTGGTCTTGATAATGAATTGGCCATCAAACTGACAGTGGCTGGAGATTCTCGCGATCGCGCGCTCGATTTGGTGCGCAAGATGGAAGAGTCACAGCATTTTCAGCAAACCCAGATCGAACAGGAAAGCGCTGAGGTAGGCTCCGGTGCCACGTCAGGAGATAGCGTGAAGTTTAATATCAGCGCGCTCTATGTCGCAGGGAACCCGGTTTCGGGCAATATAGCTCCGGGAAACTCTGCCCCGGGAAAAACCGCGCCCAAGAGCCCGGCTCTGGGAAAATCAGGAGGATCTCAGTAATGCCTGATCTCCGGGACACTCGGCGGAAAGTCAAGATCGCTCTTGGCACCATGGTGGCGGTGGATGTGATCGCAGTGGCCGTGTTTTTTTCCCCGCTGGTAGGGTCGCAGTCCGCGCGTCAGGACCAACTCCACGAACTCTGGAAGGAATTGCAGCAGAAGACCCGCGAAGTCGAACCGCTGCGCGGGCTGGACAAGAAAGTTCCCGTGGCCCGCAAACAGATTGACCAGTTTTATCAGGACCGTCTCCCGGCTGAGGGTTCTTCCATCTCGGAAAACATCGGCAAGCTGGCGGGGCAGGCGGGAGTAAAGATCAGCAGCATCCGGTACGACATGAAGGATCCCGAAGCTTTGGGCGTCCGGCGAGTGCAGATTGAAGCCGACATGAACGGCGATTATCTGCAATTGGTCCGCTTCATCAACTCGCTGGAGCGCGACCAGATGTTTTTCCTGGTTGACAGCGTACAGCTGGGCGGAGAGCAAGCCGGCATGGTGAAGCTGCAAATGAAGATGGAAACTTATTTGAAAACAGGTGCAGCCTAAGTGAAGCTGGGAACCGAAAACCGGAATAAGCTGATTGCCGCGGCAGCGCTGGGGGTCGTTGCCCTGGTGTTAGTCGCGCGCATGCTCTTCCCTTCCGCGCCGTCGGAGCCGGATGCCCCGGTAGTGGCGCCCGTCGTGACCGCGGCGCCGCCATCGCGGCCTGCGGGCAAGTCCCACGGTGGTGCGCGCCGGCTGGCCGCTGGCCCGCCTCATTCCATCGATCCCAGCCTGCGTTACGACTGGTTGAAGGCCAGCGAAGATACCAAGTATGAGGGTAACGGACGCAACATTTTCCTGGCCCAGGCCGAGATACCTCAGCCGGTCGCTCCCGGCCAAACCGACGCAGAAAAAGAGAAAGCAAAAGGCCCGCCACCACCGCCGCCGCCCCCGCCAATCAACCTGAAGTTCTATGGCTTCGCCAGTAAGCCCGGCGAACCGAAAAAGGTTTTCCTTTCGCAGGGTGAGGATGTATTCATCGCCAGCGAAGGCGAGATTGTTGACCGCCGTTACAAGGTCCTGCACATCTCGCCGGTGTCCGTGGAAATCGAAGATGTGCTCAGCAACAACCGCCAGATGATTCCGCTGAGCCAGAGCTGAGTCGATAATTACAGAATTTCCATGAAGCTGTTTACACCATCCCGGCCGTCCAGTTCGCCCCCTGGCCCTGACCAGCGCGGCTACGTCCTCATTACTCTTATCCTGTTTGTAGCGCTGCTGGCGATTGCCCTGACCGCGCTTGCGCCGGTCATCACCCAGCAGATCAAACGCGATCGCGAAGAAGAACTGGTCCACCGTGGCACCCAGTACTCGCGCGCCATCAAGCATTACATGAAGAAGCTCAACACGTACCCCACCCGCATTGAGGATCTTGAGAACACCAATAACATCCGTTATCTGCGCAAGCGCTATAAGGATCCGATCAACGGCAAGGACTTCAAGCTGCTCCATATGGGTGAGGTGCAGAGTTTAGCCGGGGCTGCCCTGACAGGGGCAAACTCGGCGGCCAGCCTCGCTGCCGGGGCTCAGGGCAACGCCCTCGCCGGCGGAAACAACGCAGCCTTCGGAGGTAGCGGTGTCTTTGGAGGCGGAAACAGCGGCAGCGCTTTCGGCGGAAGCTCTGGAGGCTTCGGCAGCAACTCTAGCGGTTTTGGTGGGAACTCCGGCGGATTCGGTGGCAACTCTGGCGGCTTTGGAGGTAACTCCGGCGGATTCGGCGGCAACTCCGGCGGCTTTGGAGGTAACTCCGGCGGATTCGGCGGCAACTCCGGTGGCTTTGGAGGTAACTCCGGCGGATTCGGCGGCAACTCCGGTGGTCCTTTCGGTGGCAGCTCAGGGCAAACTACCCCCAACAACTCGGGGACTGTTTCCGACCCTAGCCAGCCACAGGGTGCGCCTGGAACGCCGCAAGGGCAAGGCGGTTTCGGTCAGCCAGTTCAGGGTTTGCCTGGGTCTAATTCACAGAGCAACGGCAACCCGGTTTTCGGCGGAGGTCCGGTTGTCGGCGTGGCCAGCACCAGCAAAGATAAATCGATTCGCGTCTTCAGCAAAAAAGACCACTATAACGATTGGCAGTTCATCTATGACCCCACCACCGACCGCGGAGGTTTGATCACTACGCCCTACCAGACGCCGGTGCAGACCGTCAGTCAAAGCATAAGCGGAACTCCAGGCGCTAACGGAACCTCAGGCGCTCCGGGCACGCAGAGCGGGCCGACTTCACCTTCCGGGTTCGGCGCGGGGCAGCCGACTGCACCGGGCAGTTTTGGGTCGTCGCCGCAGCCACCCCAGGCACCGCCCAATCAAGGTCCGCAATAGTAGTTGCGGCATCGTTGTATCTCGTCTCACAGCCAGCCAACGTGGGAGATGCCCGCCCTCCATGGTCGAAAATCAGGTAAGATGTTTCGGCCTGATGAACCGCGAATTTCACAAGGGATACAGCCAGGAACTTCATCGTGACATGGAAGCCCTGGTGTTTGGGCATGGGGGAATGCCCTTGCTGGTGTTTCCCACCTCGATGGGGAAATTCTTTGAGTATGAAGACCGGGGCATGATCGGAGTACTGGCGCCGAAGATCGAGGCTGGCGAGTTGCAGGTGTTTTGTCCCGATGGCGTGGACACCGAAAGCTGGTACAACAAGAACGTACATCCGCGGGTGCGGGTGCTGCGGCATTTGCAGTACGAGCGCTATATCCTCCACGAGTTCTTGCCATTTATGAAGTGGAAAAACGCTTCGCCGGATCTAGCGGTAACGGGTGCGAGCTTCGGAGGTTACCACGCGGTGAATTTCTCGCTGAAACATCCCGGCGTAGTAACGCATTGCGTGAGCATGAGCGGGGCGTACGATATTCATCAGTATCTGGACGGGTATTACGACGACGATTGCTACTTCAACTGTCCGCAGGATTTCCTGCCGAACACGCATGACGACTGGTATCTTAGCCGCTACCGGCAGATGAAGATCGTTCTGGGATCGTCGGATTGGGACATGTGTCTGGACCAGAACGTGAAATTGTCAGCGAAGTTGCATGATAAGGGAGTGCCGCACTGGCTGGACGTTTGGGGAGATAATTCGAAACATGATTGGCCGCTGTGGCAAAGGATGGCGGCGAAGTACTTTTAGGGGGCGGGAAACTTCCCCGCATAATGGAGTGCTCTTATGAAGAAAATCGGTGTCTTGTTCGGGATGGAGAATACGTTTCCGCCGGCGTTAGTCGAGAAGATCAACGGCATGAAGGTGGATGACGTGAAAGCGGAGTTTGTGAAGCTTGGCGGGGTAAAGATGGCCGATCCCAGCGGATACAAAGTTATCATTGACCGAATTTCGCAGGACATTCCATTCTATCGGGCGTATTTGAAGAATGCCGCGTTGACCGGAACGATCGTTATCAACAATCCGTTCTGGTGGACAGCAGACGACAAGTTTTTCAACTATGCGCTGGCCACCAAGCTGGGCGTGGCCATTCCTCCGACGGTGATTCTGCCGCACAACAAGCATCCCGAGGGAACGACCGATCAATCGATGCGGAACCTGATGTATCCCCTGAACTGGGAAGAGGTTTTTGATTATGTTGGCTTTCCCGCGTTCCTCAAGCCGTATTCGGGCGGCGGATGGAAACATGTATATAAGGTCGATTCGCCCGAAGAATTCTTCCATCACTACAACCAGACCGGCGATCTGTGCATGACGCTGCAGCATGGCGTGGAGTTTGAGGAATACTACCGGTGCTATGTGATTGGGCAGGAGAAGGTTCATATTATGAAGTACGACCCGAAGGCGCCGTTTCATGAGCGCTATGTGAAGGGCAATCCGCCGCCGTCGAGTGCTCAGTTGCAGGAGCGCATCGTGAAGGATTCGCTGACCTTGTGCCAGGCGCTGGGATACGACTTGAACACGGTGGAGTTTGCGGTTGAGGATGGCGTACCCTATGCGATTGATTTCATGAATCCGGCACCCGACGCAGAGATCACTTCCGTGGGCCAGGCCAATTTTGACTGGGTGGTGGATGCAGTGGCGGAAACGGCTGTGAATAAAGCGCTTAGCGGAGAGAACCCGGCGCGGGAACTGCGCTGGGCAGCATTTCTAACTGGGCCGGTCGAGGTTCCTGCAGCCAAGGCCGTGAAGAAACGAGCCAGAGCCTAAGCCATCAAACCACCAAAAACACGAAGGAAACCCAGTTTAGGGTCGAAAGTTAGGCAGTTCTGAAAGAGCCATAATTGTTATAGTTGTTAGGTTAGGTCGCCCAGGTTCTAACCTCAGTATGCAACCCACCTTCACTCTCGGGATCGAAGAGGAATATCAAACGGTCGACCCAGTCTCGCGCGATCTGCGCTCCCACATCCACACCGAAATGATGGAACAGGGGCGAATGCGACTGCAGGAAAAAGTGAAGGCCGAGTTACACCAGGCGGTCGTGGAAGTCGGAACCTCGGTCTGCACCAATATCAAGGATGCCAAAGCCGAAGTCATAGCACTGCGCCGGGACATGATCAAACTGGCTAAAGATAACGGCCTGCGGCTGGCATCAGCAGCAACCCACCCGTTTGCCGACTGGCGGGAGCAGGAAATCACACCGGACGATCGTTACAAGAACATCGTGGAAGACATGCAACTGGTGGCGCGGGCCAACCTGATCTTTGGCCTGCATGTGCATGTGGGCGTGGAGGACCGGGAAACCGCGATCCACCTGATGAATCATGCGCGATACTTTGTGCCGCACATCCTCGCGCTATCGACAAATTCGCCCTTCTGGCTGGGCATGAACACCGGGCTGAAGTCATATCGCTGCAAAGTGTTCGACAAGTTTCCGCGTACGAATATTCCGGACTATTTTCCCAGCTGGGGCGAATACGAAAACTTCATCAAGCTGCTGATCAAGACCAACTGTATCGATAACGCGAAAAAGATCTGGTGGGACATCCGGCCGCACCCGTTTTTCAATACGCTCGAATTCAGAGTGTGCGACATTCCCATGCGAGTCGAGGAAACCATTGCTCTCGCTGCGCTCATTCAAGCCACGGTTGCCAAACTCTACAAGCTGTACTCCGCGAATCAGGGATTCCGGCTGTACCGGCGGGCGTTGTTGATGGAAAACAAATGGCGCGCTGCGCGTTACGGGCTGAACGGCAAGATGATCGATTTTGGGAAGCAGAAAGAGGTTCCGGCGCGCGACCTGGTGCTGGAGTATCTGGACTTTGTGGATGACGTCGCCGATGAACTGGATTCTCGCGAAGAACTGAATTACATTCATGAGATCCTGGAAATGGGGACCGGAGCAGACCGGCAATTGCGTGTGTTCCAGGAAACCGGCGATCTGAAGAAGGTCGTCGACTACATCATAGAAGAGACGGAAGTCGGCGTGACAGCAGAGGCGGCTCCGGCGAGAAAAGTAGGGTAATGACAAATTCGGTTGATGAGACACAAAACCCCGCCCTGTCGCAACCAACGCGACCGCGGCTCACCCAGTTAGAAAACCTTCCTTTCGATCCAGAACTCACCCCCGGCGCGCGGAACGCAGTCAAAGTGTGCCTGCGGGTACAGCCCAGCGAGAAAGTGACCGTGATCACCGACGAAGCCACGAAAGAGATCGCCGCCAGCATTGTGCGCGAGCTCCAAAGCGTGGGCGCGCCTTTTCGGGGATTCGTGCTGGAAGAAATCGCTCCGCGGCCGTTGATCGATTTCCCCCGCGAAATCGCCGAGGATCTCGAAACCAGTCAGGTCAGCATTTTCGCTGTGCAGGCACAAGCCAACGAACTGCGCACCCGCATGACGATGACCGACATCGTGAACCGCCGCAAGATCCGCCACGCGCACATGGTGAACATCAACCGGCAGATCATGCTGGAGGGAATGCGGGCGGATTTCCTGAAAGTGGACCGCATCAGCACCCGAGTCGTGGACATGGTACGGAAAGCATCCCAGATTCGCGCCAAGACTCCCGCCGGAACAGATTTGGTAGCGGACCTGAATCCCAATTACCGCTGGCTTAAAACCAGTGGCTTAATCAGTCCAGAGAAGTGGGGGAACCTGCCGGGTGGCGAGGTATTTACGACACCGGGTGAGGTGAATGGGACGTTTGTGGCTGATGGCGTCGCTGGAGACTGGCTCTCCGCAAAATTTGGTGAGTTGCATGCCAACCCGCTCAGTATTCGCGTCAAGGCCAACCGCATCACGGAAGCCAATTCTTCTAACCGCGAACTGGAAAGCGATTTCTGGAACTACACTCACACTGACGAGAATAGCGATCGCGTGGGTGAATTCGCCATCGGGACAAACATTGAATTGAAGGACGTGATCGGACAGATTCTCCAGGATGAAAAGTTTCCCGGCGTTCACATCGCCTTTGGCAATCCTTACGGCGCGCACACCGGCGCGGAATGGTACTCGTGCACCCATATTGATGTAGTGGGACGAAAGTTTGATATTTGGGTGGATGACGAGCAGATCATGCGCGGCGGACAGTTCTTGATTGAGGCATGACGCAGCAGCCATGCAAGTTTGGATCGTTTGCTACCAACGGGACGGAAGAGCCTTTTCATTACAGCGATACATGGGCCAGGGACAACACCGGTAATTCGCCACGGCTGCTAATCGCTCCGTCGGAAGGTCACATATCGCTCCTTGAAAACCTCATGGAGGCAATGCGTGGACCCTTCGGCATTCTGTACATACTTGTGGTGTCTCGTGGTAAGGTAGCGCCGGGAAGATACCAGTGCCCCAATCCAGTTTCGAAAAGGGATGCGGTCGGGTTCCTTCAATCCTTCCGAGACTTCTTGGAGCACGATGGACGCGCTAATGTATGGATTGGTGCTTCCGATAATTCGTCGCTGATCGTATACGACAGGCACGATGTGTTGTATGCTTACGGTCCACTCGATGAATTTGGACGAATGCTAAGAGTGAAGGGTTACGCGGAAACTGCAAGGATCACATTTCCTGATCCGCACACGCACTATTACCACGACGAGTTTGATGTTGTGGAAGGGCGGCTCCTGAAGTATTGGGAATGGACACACTTTCCCCTTCAACCCGGCGACGAATCCTAACCTCGTAAATGCGATCATGATCCCTTCCCTGCGCCAAGATTTCAACGAGCGATTCACTTCAGCAAAATACCAGTTGTTTCTCAAGCGAATGGCGGAGCGCTGCGGAGCACCGGTTGAGTTCCGGCTGGCGGAAACGCCATGTTTTTTCCCCAAGGCGCTGCTGGAGCAGATGGCGCAATATGGCGCGGAGCTGATTCATCAGCTTGAAACCCCGGAATACCACGAGGCATCTTCCAGGGCGATTCCGCCGGAATTCAACGTGCCCAATGAAACCCCGCATCCTATGTTCATCCAGGTGGATTTCGGCCTGGTGAAGGATGCCTCCGGCGCATTGCAGCCCAAGTTGGTCGAGTTGCAGGGATTCCCCTCTCTCTACGCGTATCAGGCAGTGCTCTCGCAGGTGTACCTGGAAATCTTCGAACTGGATAAAAACTTGCGTTATCTGCATGGCGGAATGGATTGGGAAAGCTACCAGACGTTGCTGCGGCAAGCAATCGTCGGCAAGCACGATCCGCAGAATGTGATTCTGATGGAGATTGACCCGCTGCATCAGAAGACGCTGCCGGATTTCCTTGTAACAGAAAAACTGCTAGGGATCCCAACGGTCGAAATCACCGACATTGAGAAGCAGGGCCGAGGGCTTTTTTACAAGAAAGACGGCAAGCGAATCCCCATCCGGCGCATCTACAACCGTGCGATTGTGGACGAATTGGTGCGAAAGAAGCTGAAGCTCAACTTCCGGTTTGATGAAGAGCTGGATGTCGAGTGGGCTGGACATCCGAACTGGTACTTTCGCATGAGTAAGTTTTCGCTGCCCTACCTGCGGCATAAATCTGTTCCCAAGACGTATTTTCTGGATCGAGTGTCAGAGCTGCCGGACTTGGAAAAGTATGTACTGAAGCCTTTGTTCTCGTTCGCTGGATTGGGGGTGTTGATCAATCCCACGAAGGAAGACCTAGCAGCCATACCCAAGGACAAACGCGGCGATTACATCCTCCAGGAACGAATGGAATTTGAGCCAGTGATTGAGACGCCATTCGGCGGCACCAAGGCGGAGATTCGCATCATGTATATCTGGGTTGACAAGCTGCTGCCGGTGTTGACTATCGTGCGCATGGGTCGAGGCAAGATGATGGGCGTCGACCACAACAAGAATATGGAGTGGGTAGGGAGTTCGGCGGCGTTTTACCCAAGTAGTTAGCACTCGGCGCCTAGCGAAGCACGGGTAGTTTGCTGGATAACGGGGTTTGAGTGTAAACGCCTGATTGCGTCAGTTGAGAGTTCCTGAAGTTCCCCGAATCATGAACTCAATGCTACCGAAGGTTGGCCCATCAAGTTCCAACTCGACCGTATTCGATGGATTGAGTTCGACAGCAGCACTCACAATTGCTGCTTCTGGCCAAGCGATCTCCGCTACTTTCTTGCCATTGAGCTTGATTTGTGCAGTGCGTACGGGCTGAAAACCTCCTGATGGAGTTCTGACCTCAAGCGTGAAAGGTGGTTTCAGAGTCCCGTCGTGCGGAAATTCCATTCGCCTTGGCCAGGCGGCATTCGTGTGTATAGTTGCGTGAAATATCACTGTTCCAATATCTGAGCTAAAGTTGGCGACTCGATGTGCGAGTGTCAATCCGTGACGCGAGAGTTCGCTTGTCCAGTGCCCCTCCTGCGTCAGGGCCGCAAGCATATCTTTGAGCGAGGCCTTTTTCCCCACAGCGTTCGCCAATGCCGTTGCCAGCCACAAAAGACGAAGAACTTCATCGCTATGTTTCACGGAATAGAAAATCCCCCCGGACTCGTCGTCCGTAGCGACCTTCTCAAGCGCAGCTTCAGGAATGAGACCTTCAACACCGTAACGATGCTTCGGGAAAGTCCGCTTTAGTACGGCGGCGAAGTCCCCGCTGAAATGATCGGACAGTTCTCTTTGGTAGTGCAGGTACAAGCCACAAAACAACTCGATCAAATCAGTCTCTTTCTTGCCGTTCTCGGCACATGCCAGCGATGTCCTACGCACAGCTTCCTCAACATCGGGAGCAAGCGGGTGATCAAACATGATTCGGTGCTCTGCAAGTCGGCGCTGGTAATCAGTGAGAGACAGTATCATGGGATTTCCTTTTGAGGCCAATTTCGCCCATTTGAATCATAATGTTTTCTTTAGGATAGACAAGTTCGTCGGTTCGGGGCCCGCCCTACTATTGAAACATCGCCATTACACTCATTGACCGGATGAGTGCCCCTCCCGCCAAGGGTGTACGGATTTCCCCGGCCCTATAGCTAACCCCTCCTGCGGTTGACCTCCCGCTCCCCGCGGCCTAACATAACGCCGACGGGTCCCTCATGATCGGCCAGACGGTCTCCCATTACCGCATCATCGGGAAAATCGGTGGCGGAGGCATGGGCGTAGTTTATGAGGCCGAGGACCTGCGCCTCGGCCGGCATGTGGCCCTGAAGTTCGTTCCAGACAGCATGGTCGGCGACAAGAAGTCGCTGGACCGCTTCGAACGCGAGGCGCGAGCGGCGTCCCGCCTGAACCACCCTCACATCTGCACCATCCACGACATCGAGGACAACAACGGCCATCCCTTCATCGTCATGGAGAAGCTGGAGGGCGAGAGCCTCAAACAGCGGATGCAGGGAGGCAAGCCCCTCGAAGTGGAAGCGATACTCAACATCGCGGTACAGGTTGCGGAAGCGCTGGAAGCGCTGCATGCTAAGGGCATCATTCATCGCGACATTAAGCCGGCAAACATTTTCATCACCACCAACGGCCAAGTGAAAGTGCTGGACTTTGGCTTGGCCAAGATCTCTCGCGATGGCCTGCCAGCATCGGACGAGACCCCGTATGAAGATTCCCTGACTGCGGTGGGAGTGGTGCCGGGAACGGCCGTGTACATGGCGCCGGAGCAGGCGCGAGGTGAGGACCTCGATCCCCGCACCGACATCTTTTCTTTTGGCGTAGTGCTGTACGAGATGGCCACTGGGAAGAAGCCGTTCCGCGGGGCCAACGTTGTAACTACGCTCGATGCAATGCTGCACCAAAAGCCCGTTCCGCCTCGCTCCTTGAACCCCAACATTCCCAGCGAACTGGAAAACATCATCGGAAAAGCCATGGAGAAAGACCGTGGCCAGCGCTATCAGACGGCCACACAGATCCGAACCAACCTCCAGCAGATCAAACGGGAAAGCCAGTCGGGAAGCGTGAAATCGATGGCGCGGGAAGCGCCGCTGCGTGTGGTCACAAATACATTCGGCGGCCCAAGTCCCTGGCAGAAATATCTGCTCCTGGTAATGACCGGCTTGCTGGTGACGGTGCTAGCAGCAGTGGGGGCATGGTGGTTCAAGCATCGTTCCACGGGAGGGGCAGGAGGTCAGAACACCATTGCGGTTCTGCCGCTGCAAAACATGAACGGCGATTTCAGCGTGGACTACCTGCGCTTCGCGCTGGCGGATGAAATCGCCAGTGTGCTGACCTACAGCCGCGGTCTCGATGTGCGGCCATCGTCCGTGACGCGGAAATATGTGAGCCCCGACGTCGATCCGCAGCAGGTGGGCCACGAACTGCATGTTTCCACAATTATGACCGGCCACTTCCGGAAACAGGGAGATCAGATTATGGTCACGCTGGAGGCGGTGGATGTGACCAAAAACCGGCTACTGTGGCAGACGAGTTTTACCGCTTCCTCCGACGACGCCATTGCCTTGCAAAATGAAATGACCCGGAGAATTCGGAACGAATTGCTGCCGGTCATGGGAGCAGCCAGCGGTTTCCTCGATACCGGCACCAAGCCCAAGAACCAGGCAGCCTACGACTTGTACCTCCATAGCTTGGCGCTGGCGCACGATCCCGGAGCCAACAAGGACGCGATCGCGGTGCTGCAGGAAGTGGTGAAAATGGATCCCAGTTATGCCCCGGCTTGGGAAGCGCTGGGCGAGCGCTACTACGCGGATGCGACCTACGGCGGTGGCGGCGAAGACCAATTCCAGCATTCGAATGAAGCGGCTGAGCACGCGGTCGGGCTGGATCCAAATAGCATGAAGGCGGCGGGCAGGCTGATCACCAATCGTGTGGAGCGGGGAGAATTGGGCAAAGCCTATGAGCAAGCCGAGAAGTTAGTGAAACGACGCCCGGAGAGCGGTGAGGCGCACTTTACGCTGAGTTATGTGCTGCGTTATGCGGGAATGCTGGAAGAAGCGGCACACGAATGTGACACCGCGCACGCCCTGGACCGGGACAATTACTTGTACCGGTCATGCGCTTGGCCGTTCATGGAACTGGGCAAGACGCAACGGGCCATGGAGTTCGTCCAATTGGATGCGGGATCGGATTACGCCAACTACCTTATGCCTTCCCTTTTATTACGGGAGGGGAAAGTGGCGGAGGCGAAGGAAGCGGTGAAGCGTATGTCATCCGCTCCTCACTACCATAAAGATCTCCTACAAGCCTGCTTGTTCGGGCCCCAGTCGGATTTAGACAAAATCGCTCATGACGATGAAACTGGCCAGCCCACTGATCCAGATCCTGAGCTTTCGTATTACCAGGGTTCGATTTTGGCCTACTGCGGAAAAAAGGACGCCGCCCTGCACATGCTGCAGACGGCGGTGGAAAGCAACTATTGCGCATATTCCAACCTGCTTGAAGACCCGTTGCTGGCAAAGCTGCGGAGCGACCCGAAATTCGACGAAGTGTTGACCGCGGCACATCAATGCCAGCAGGCAGTGAAGGGCATGCAGTGACGTACGCTTTTGGCTCTTAGCTCATCACGATTCGGAAGTTTTTGCTAAAAGATAATAGCCAAGAGCCAAGAGCTGCTCACATCAGCTATCCTTCTAAGGCACGGTGAGTCGAACAGAACAGGTATCGGGAAAAACTTTGTCTCCCATCCGCGAGAGCTACTTCCCTTTCTATATGATGAATTTGAATGGTTATTTTGGGCACAAACCGGTGCGGCTGAGGCTTCTTTTCATGCGATTTGTGGCGACACTGACCTTGGTGCTGCTACTGTGTGGCGCGTCGGTGGCTCCAGACCCGGCGAAAGCTGACGATCCGGTACAAGCTCTGCCGCAAGACAGCGGGACTGCAGGCTTACAAGAAATGTTGCTGCGCCTGGGAACCACGGCGCGGTTGATGCAGGTGGTGGCGCATCCGGATGATGAAGATGGCGGAATGCTGACACTGGAATCTCGCGGCAAGGGCGCGACCGTGCTGTTGCAGACGCTGAACCGTGGAGAGGGCGGACAGAATAAAATCGGCAGCAATCTGTTCGACGTGTTGGGCGTGCTGCGTACGCTTGAGGTCACGGCCGCCGACCGGTATTACGGAATCGACCAAAGATTCACACGGGTCGCGGACTTCGGATTCTCCAAGACACCTGACGAAACCTTCCAGAAATGGCAGGGGCATGATCCTGCCCTTGGTGATTTGGTGCGCGTCATCAGGACATTTCGTCCGGATGTACTGGTAGCGCGGTTTTCAGGGACCGATCGCGACGGGCATGGACATCATCAGGCATCGAGCATTCTGGCCCGCGAAGCCTTTCGCGCCGCCGCCGATCCCGAGCGCTTTCCGGATCAGATAAAAGAAGGCTTGCAAGCGTGGCAGGCCAAGAAGTTTTACATCGGCAACGTCTGCGGGTTTGGGGCGACGACGTGTGCAGATGAGAACTATACAGTGAGGTTAAGCACCGGTGAAATGAGCCCGTTGCTGGGAATGACTTACATTCAATTTGCCATGCAGGGATTGAAGCACCAGCTTTCGCAGGGAGCAGGCGGGTGGTCGGTCGATTCCGGGCAGCACTACGCATTCTACAAGCTGGCGGATTCGGTGCTGCCTCCAGCTGCAGACAAGAACGTGCACGAGCAGGACTTCTTCGATGGCATCAATACCAGCTTGCCGGGTCTGGCGATGGGGATCGGAAGAGAAGCGATCCGGGCTCCGTTCCTGAGGCCAGCTTTGGTTGAAATACAGGGCGACATCGCGGAGGCGAAGGCAGCAGCGGAGCGCGATCCAGGAAGCGCGGCAGGACCGTTGCTGGCTGCACTGGAAAAGACCCATAGAACTATCGACCTATTGAAAAGTTACCCTTTGACCGATGCGACCAAAGTAGAGTTGTGGACAGAACTCGGCACCAAGGCAGATCAACTGGAACGGGCTGCCAATCTGGCGCTAGGCGTGGCATTTCAAGTGAACGCCGACGTCCCAGTAGGGGCAAACGCCGACACCGCTTTCATGGCAGTACCGGGGCAAAGTTTTGATGTAACCGCGCAATTCTCCAGCCAGGTGAAAGTTGAGTTCAAAGAAGTTGCTCTGGATCTGCCGCCGGGGTGGACGGCCACGAAGCGCGGCTCCGGCGCTGCGACTACGTTCCGCGTCATGGTAGCAAAGGATGCCGCTTACACCAGACCCTATTGGCATCGGGATGATCCGGAGCGAGACGCGATCAATACCATCGACGATCCTCGATACGTGACCCTTGCCTTCCCCCCGCCTCCGTTGCAGGCCCATGCGAATTACATTTTGAACGGAAAACCAGGCATCGCGCACGCCGTAGTCATGGTCCGTTATAAAGAGCCGTCCGTGGGCGAAGCGGAGCGGGCGCTGGCGGTGGCGCCGGCGTTTTCGGTCATGTTGGAACCGGGAGAACAAGTGATTCCCACTCGCGGAGACGCGGCCTGCAAGGTCAAGGTAGCAGTGTCCAGCAACTTGACGGGACCTGCCCAAGGCACGCTGCGCGTGGAAGCGCCGGTGGGATGGCGTGCCGAGCCGGCCAGCGTGGTATTGAAGTTTCATGAGCGCGGCGAGAAGCAGGAAGCTGAATTCAAAGTATTCCATGATGGATTGACGGAGTCGCGAACCCAGATTCGTGCTGTGTTCGACGCTGGTGGCAATAAGTATCGCGAGGGATACAGTGTGGTCACGCGTGAGGACCTCAACACTTTTTATTACTATCAGCCGGCCATCCAGCGGGTGAGCGTGGTGGATGTAAAGGTTCCAGCGGGATTAAAGGTCGGCTACATCATGGGTGCGGGCGATGACATTCCGACGGTATTGCAGCAAATAGGGATGGACGTCACCACCATCGCCGCCGAGAAACTGGCCAGCGAAGACTTGAGCCGGTATGGGACGATTGTTCTCGGGATTCGAGCCTACGACACGCAGAAAGAAGTCGCAGACAACAACAAGAAGCTGCTGGACTACGTCTACTCCGGCGGCACCTTGATCGTGCAATACAACGCCAGCGCAGCGGATTTCAACAAGGGCAACTTTACTCCGTATCATGCGCAGATCAGCCGGGCCCGGGTCACGGTGGAAGAGACGCCGGTGCAGATTCTGGCGCCGGAGGATGGAGTGTTTCACTCTCCGAATGAGATCACCGCCCGCGATTTTGATGGCTGGGTGCAGGAGCGCGGGCTGTATTTCATGGACCAGTGGGACAGTCATTTCACCCCCCTGTTGTCATGTCATGATCCGGGAGAACCGGAGCAGAAGGGCGGATTATTGCGCGCCAAATACGGCAAGGGAACATACATTTACACTGGCTATTCATTTTTCCGGCAACTGCCCGCTGGGGTTCCGGGAGCCATCCGGCTTTATGTGAATTTGCTCAGTGCGAAATAGGAATCTTATAAAACCAGTCCTCAGTTCATGACATCTCCTTCCACGGCCGAGCCCCGACTGATTCGCGGAGTGGGGTTGGGGAGCGCCACCGCTCTCAACATGATTGAGATGATCGGCGTGGGGCCGTTTATCACGCTACCGCTGATTGTGGGCGCGCTGGGCGGCCCACAATCGATGCTGGGCTGGATTCTGGGCGCGGTCTTCGCGGTGTGCGACGGAATGGTGTGGGCGGAACTGGGTGCTGCCATGCCGCGATCCGGCGGGTCGTACAACTATCTGCGGGAAATTTATGGTCCGGACCGCCTGGGGCGGCTGATTTCATTTCTTTTCATCTGGCAGCTATCGTTTAGCGCGCCGATGTCGATTGCCACGGGTGCGATTGGGCTGGCGGGATATGCCTCGTACTTCTGGCCGGGACTCGAACACCAGTATGCGGTGCACAACTGGAGTCTCCACCTGCCGATTGTAGGAACCATGCAATTGAGCTGGCTGGTTTCGGGAGCAACTTTTGTGGCCCTCGGAGTCGTGGTACTTGCAGTCGTGCTGCTTTATCGCAAGATCACGCGTATCGGTTGGCTGTCGAAGGTGCTATGGGTAGGGTCGGTGGGGACGATTGTGTGGATCATTGTGGCGGGATTGACGCACTTCAACGCCGCGCTCGCCTTTCATCTTTCGCCCGGCGCCTTCACTCCATCCCGCAGTTTGTTCCTGGGACTTGGCTCCGCCAGCCTGATGGCGACGTACACCTATTGGGGCTATTACAACGTGTGCTTCATCGGCGATGAAGTGAAAGACCCCGGAAAGACCATTCCGCGCGCGTTGCTGCTATCCATTTCGCTCATCGCGTGTCTATACCTGCTGATGAACCTCAGCGTTCTGGGGGTGATTCCGTGGCAGGAAATAGCTGTTTCCTCGCACTCGAATAGCGGCTTGTACGTGGCGTCTATCTTTATGCGAAAGGTATATGGGCCTTGGGCAGCAGCACTAGTGACGGCACTGGTGATGTGGACGGCATTCGCGTCAGTTTTCTCAGTCATGCTCAGTTATTCGCGGGTACCGTACGCCGCCGCACTGGACGGCAATTATTTTCGAGTATTTGCTCGAGTGCATCCGCAATATCTGTTTCCTAATGTGTCGCTGCTGGCTCTGGGCGGAGTTGCGCTGCTATTTTGCTTCTTTTCTCTGGCCGATGTGATCGCCGGTCTGGTGGTGATTCGCATCATGTTGCAATTCTTGACGCAAGCGATTGGGCTGATGGTGCTGCGCATTCGCCGCCCGGACTTGCCGCGGCCGTTCCGCATGTGGCTTTATCCGTTGCCGGCGCTGATGGCATCGGTGGGTTTTGTTTTTATTCTTGTATCGCGCACCAATTCAATGCAGCAGATTCGTTATGCGCTGGTGATTCTGGCAAGCGGGACTGTGATTTATCTAGCGCGGTCATGGCGGAACCGCGAGTGGCCATTCACAACCCACGCGCCTGCTGGCGATTGATATGTCCGGTCTAGTAAACACCTCGATGCCGGCCAGCCTGGCGAAGCGCCACAACGGTTCGCCGTGGGCGCCGCTGCGCGAACCGCTATTCCACTCGCTCTGGGTGGCGGCGGTAATCTCCTACACCGGAACCTGGATGCAGAACGTGGGCGCAGGCTGGCTGATGACGCAACTCACCATGTCTCCGTTGATGGTGAGCCTGGTGCAGGCGGCTTCGCTGCTGCCGGTATTTCTGGTGATTCTTCCCGCAGGTGCGTTGGCCGACATGGTGGACCGGCGGCGGCTCCTCCTAATTACTCAAGGCTGGATGGTGGTCGCAGCGGCTGCGCTGGGAATCATGAGCTTGACCCGCGTCGTCACCCCGTGGACGCTGCTGGCGTTTACCTTCCTGCTGGGAATTGGGGCGGTGATGAATGATCCGGCGTGGCAGGCGATCACGCCAGAAGTAGTTTCGCCGTCCCAACATGCGCCTGCGGTAGCGCTGAATTCGGTGGGCTTCAATGTAGCTCGCGCGGTGGGGCCGGCGCTGGGAGGGATGGTCATCGCGGTTGCCGGTTCAGGAGTGGCTTTCCTGCTGAATGCGGCGTCGTTCTTCGGAGTGATCTTTTTCCTATATCGCTGGAAGCGGCCTCATTTCCCGGATATGGAAACCGGGCGCATGAGTGATGCCATTCTGACCGGCTTACGTTATGCGCGGGGAGCCCCGGTGGTCCGGTGCGTACTGATTCGCACCGGAGCCTTCAGCCTCGGAGCCGGTGCCTTGCTGGCACTGCTGCCCTTGATCGCACGCCCGCACGGAGCCGACGGTTACGGCCTGCTGCTAGGTTTCTTCGGACTAGGAGCGTTGGCGGGAGCATCCGTGCTGCATCGCTTGCGCGGACGGATTTCCGTCGACGGCGTTGTGGCTTTCGCCATCGTGGTGTTTGCCGCAATGACGTTTGCCGCGGGACAGGTCGAGAACTTCGGCTGGCTGAGTCTCATTTTATTTCTCGGTGGCACTGCTTGGATCGGGATTCTCGCCTGCCTCAATGTAGCAGCGCAAACCATGTCACCGTCGTTCCTGCGCGCACGGACTTTATCCGTTTACCTTCTTGTGCTCCAGGGCGGAATGGCGATCGGCAGCGCGCTTTGGGGCGCGGTCGCTGACAAAGTGGGTGTGCCGACAGCATTGCTATGCTCGGCGTTTGCCATGCTAGCCGGCCTTTTGACGGTGAAACGCTACCCACTGAACTCGCAGGAACTGACCCTGGAGCCAGCCGTGGCCAGGGATTAGACGCCTCAAGATCGCGATATTGTGGTTTAATCTCTTTCGGACTTCTTTCATCCAAAACTTTTCTCAGGAGAATCTCATGCACAAGATGCGTTGGGTAGTTGGACTTGTCGTGCTGTTAGCGTGCAGCGGCTTGGCGTTCGCCCAGGGCGCGAAGGGCGAAGAGCATAAAACCGCCAGCCAGGTTCTGAATGGTGCCGTCAGCGGCGTGGAAGGTGAATTCGTTCCGGCAGCCGAGGCCATGCCCGAAGACAAGTATTCGTTTGCCCCCACGGCTGGCGAGTTTAAGGGCGTGCGCACCTTCGCGCAGCAAGTGAAACACATTGCCGCGGTAAACTACATGATCGGCGCGTCCATCCTGGTGGAGAAGCCTCCAGTGGAACTGGGCGGAGAGAACGGGCCGGACGCAATCGCCAGTAAGGCAGACATCATAAAGTTTCTGAAGGAATCGTTTGCCTACCTGCACAAAGCGGTGGCCTCGGTGAACGAGAATAATCTGACCGACCCGATCAAGAGCCCTTTCGGACAAGGCAAGACCACTCGCCTGGGAATGTCCACGCTGGCCGTCGGCCATTGTTTCGACCACTACGGGCAAATGGTCGAGTATTTGCGGATGAACGGCATCATTCCTCCGGCAAGCCGTTAGGTTTGTCACTCGCCTCCCTGCTACAGGAGACCCTGTAGCACGGAGGTGCTATTTACACCTCTCACGACTGGACATAGCCTGTTTTCTCCCCTTGATTTTCTAAAGCGAGACCACTTCCCTCATGATGATTCATGTGGGTTGTCCTCGTTCCAGGGAGAGGTAGATGAAAACTGATAAGTACCAGCCGGAAAGTTTGAGCGTCGGAGAAACCATCCGCCGGCGTGAGGTGCAGCAGGAAATTGATAATTATCTGCTGGCCCTGAGTTCCTATCCTGACCGCTTTGCGCAAGATCCGGGCGTCAGCTTCGAGCAGCATCTGTTCAGCATGATGGCCGCAGGACACACCTCGGGACGCGGGGAGCGACCGGATTGCATTTGCTAGACAGCCGGTTCAACAAATAGAAGGCCGCCGGGAAAACCAGCGGCCTTAGATCACTACGTTTCACGCGGCGCAATCGTGGTGTTTGCGGATTGGCATTCCGCCCACGTGCACGCGGGGATCTCTTCCGAAAGTGTAGTAAGCGCTTCCAGCATACACGCTGATCCCCACGTTGAGCGTGTAGTCATTGGCAGCTGCGTTAGCCGGCGTGTGAGCCGCGCCTAGCCAATTCACCCAGGAATTATCCGTCGCTATCGGGAACGGCCAATTTGACCCCGAACTCCCATCCACGTCAATCACGGCCCGCGGGTTAGCGTTAGGCGTGGTAGAAGTGCTCATTTGCAGCGGGGACTGAAGGTCGTCGCCTCCGGTTTCGACCTGGCTGGTGCCTCGGCCAAAGACACCGGTGAATCGCGCCTGATAACTTCCGGCGTTGCTATCGAGCGATGCCACCCGTATCAGTAGGTAATCTCCTGGGTTCAACTCTAGCGAGTTAGTATCCGGTTGGGAGTTGCCCCAATTGTTCGGAGTCAAGGCAGTACTGACTGGGGCGAACCAATCGCCGAAACCTGACGGAGGAGTGGCCTGATTATAGGTAAACCATGCACAGGACTGGTTCGAAATCGTCGGATTTGCGATGGCCGAGTTGTACTGCGTGAAACGGCCGAGAGTGTAATCAGTCCCGGTCAGCGAGAACAGCAAATTGTAAAGATAAACTGCCATATCGTTCCTCCTGAGGTTTTGAAAATCGACACCCGGGGCACGGAAAGCGAATAGAAGGGCAAGGTAGTCCCGGACGTGCCGAAAGTCAAGCGACACTTGGGGCAGGACTAAGGATTAGGCTTTGCACCCGCGATCTGTAAGTGATAGCGCGGATCTGCACGAAGAGCGACCAACTCCGGATCATTCTTAATTTCGTCCGGGCTCTGGCCGGCCTTGACCGCTTCGAGAAGGACGCCCAACGCTTTGTCCCGATCACCACACAGCTCGTAAGCGACGGCAACGCAATAGAGCACGCTGGGGTCCTTGCTGTGTGCTTGCTCTACTACCTTCAGCTCCGTAAGCGCGCCTGTCTTGTCCCCGTTCTCCGCCGAATACAAGGCAAGATCGGCGTGGAGCTCGACTTGGTTAGGGTTCTTGGCAATCTCTTCTCGTACCAGCCGGATCGCCGTGTTGTACGCTTGCTTGGCCTTGTCGGCGTTCCCCGGTGTCCAGCGGTAAGCGTCTGCTAAATTGGCCCAGTTATCGAAACTATTCGCGCCCATGGCCACTGTCTTTTCGAATGCGGGTACGGCGTCCTGGTAACGTCCCTGATAAAAGCGTATGGTTCCGAGGTTGTTGTAGGCATCGGCATCGGCTTTGATCTGCAGAGCGTGCTGCAGCGCGCCTGCCGCGTCGTCGTCTCGCCCGAGCACGTGGTAAACTCCCCCCAGATTACGCAACGCTGGAACACTATCCGGCTCCAGCCGTAGCGCTTCCTCCCAGTTCGATGCTGCCTCCTTGTAGTTGCCGGTCTTGTAAGCGTTCAACCCCAGCTCCATGTAGGTTTGCCAATCGTTGTTATTCAGTTTCAAAGCCAGCTTCAATTCTCGCTGGGCATCTTCGGGCTTGCCCCTCTTTTCATAGAGCTTGCCCAACCACGCATGCGGTTTGTCATTTTTCGGATCCAGGTCTGCAGCAGTCTTAAACTCCTTCTCCGCTCCCTCACTGTCGCCGGACTCCATCTTCGCCATCCCTAGCGAAATATGCGCTGCCGAAAGGTAGTTGTCGATGGATACCGATTTATTGGCATACTGCGAAGCCATCCTTATCCACTGGGGGTCCGGATTCCCCAGGTTCTTGATGATGTAGGCCTCACCCAGCGCCGCGTAACTCGCCGCCGACTGCGGATCGAGCTGCACCGCACGCTCACCCAGCTTGATGGCGTTGTCGATATTCCCTTCGCGGTCCCAATGATCCAGATCCTGCCGCGCCCGCTGGTAAAGTGTGTAGGCACTGTCGCTTGGTAGATATATTGGTGAGCTGGCGACGCTCTGCGCAAGTTTCGGCTTGTGGAAGTGACGCCATCCCATCACGCCGCCGAGCATAACCAGTACGATCGCGCCTCCCGCCAGCCACACATTCCTCCAGCAGATTTTCTTTGGTCCTTGGGCCGCGAGCGAAGACATCTCCACCGTCGCATCGCTAGGATGCCAAGTCACGGGCCCATCCACCAAGCCGGCTGCATGTTTGCGCAGCTCCGTGGCCACCTCGCTCATGGTTTGAATGCGCTTCTCAGGCTTTTTCTCGAGCATCTTCGAGATCAGCCCCGCCAGGGGTTTCGGCACCTTGGGCGCCAGTTCCCCCAAATCCTGCGGCGGACTGAAATGGAGATTGTGCAACAAGGCGATTGAATTAGGCCCGGGAAACGGAAGATGCCGGCTCAGTGTTTCAAACATCACAATGCCGAAGGAAAAAATGTCGGAGCGCGCATCCACCCGCTCCCCTCGTGCCTGCTCCGGCGACATATAAGCCACCGTGCCCGTAATCATTCCAGGTTGCGTCAAGGTGAACTCTTTAGCGGCTGTATCGCTGTCGATGCCTTCGCTCTCCTTGGTGGCGGAAGCGTCGAATTTGGCCAGGCCGAAGTCCAGGACTTTAACCAGCCCATCCTCCGTGATCATGATGTTGCCGGGCTTCAAGTCACGATGAATGATGCCTGAGCCATGTGCCTTGGCCAGCGCCTCGGCGATCTGCACACAATAGCGCGTCGCTTCCGCCAATCCGAGAGGGCGCTTCTTGAGCAACGAAGACAAAGTCGCGCCACGAACGTACTCCATCACAATGAAATCGGTGTCTCCCTCGGAACCGACTTCATAAATCGTAATGATGTTGGGATGATTGAGAGCGGACGCGGCTAAAGCTTCGCGCTGGAACCGCTTCCTTGCAGTTTCGCTCAGCGGACGGTCAGTGGGCAGGACCTTGATCGCGACATCGCGGTCGAGCCGCGTGTCATGCGCGCGATATACCACGCCCATCCCGCCGGCGCCAAGATCGTCAAGAATTTCGTAATGTGAGAGGGTTCGGCCAGTCACGGCTTGGTCGCTCCGACAAGCCTCACCGCCGATTCTACACGCAACTGGCAATCATGAACGAGGTTCGGAGAACGGAAATTGGGAATCTGGCAGATTTGAGTCAGCGCACGCGCTACGGCTCGTAAACCGCATTGCCGAAGCCATCCTTGCGTGCCGCTTCCTGCATTTCGTCCAGCCGTTTCTTTTGTTCATCCAGCTGGTCCTGCATGCGCTGCACTTGTACCTGCTTCAGTTCCTGGCGCTCGTTATGTTGTGCGCTGTTGTAAAAGCTGGCGGACTCGGCGAAACGAATTGTCGAATTGAGCCGTTCCATCTGGCTTTGCAGGGTAGCGATCGAGTGTTCTTGTGCCTCAATCTCTTTCCTCCATTGCTCGGCAGACTTCGATGGATTGTGATGAGGTATGGGCTCGTGGCTCTGGGCCTTCTGCGGACCTGCCGCAGCTTGCCGTTCCGGCAAGTCTTCATTGGTGATGACCTTGGGCGCAGGTTGGTCCTTTTTGGCTTGCTGATTTTGTCGCTGCTCGCGGGCCACGTCCCCAAGAGATTGAGCATAGCTCATGCTGATTAACGCAAAAGTCAGGACGGCAAGATGGCCTATTGTTCTACACATCTGGCGCATGGAACTTACCTCAAGCGGACGAACTACAAGCTTTCTTATTGAATAATGCTAAATCTGGCAGACGGGTTCGGCGAGGTTACGATCGGGCTGCGACCAGACCGGCAGACAGCGTGTCCTGCCGACCATAATAGCTTCTAAACTATTCATTACTAATGACTTACTTAAAAAATCATTCGCCAAGTGGGTCGAAATCAACCGGAAGCGGGTAACCACGTGCGGGTAGTCCGCAGCCAGAAAAAACGCCCCGGGACGAACCGGGGCGTTGCGCGATTAGGTCGAACCCGAATTTACCGCGTGTTCGGATAAATGAAAAACGAGTACGCGCCATTTGCATTAGCGTTTGAAACCGGCCCCTGCGCTGTCGCAGTCAACGTGCCGTTGCTGTTGATCGTGAACACCTGAAGAGTATTGAACCATTCGGAAACAACCATTAGCTTGCCTGTGGCCGCAATGAGACCCTGATAGTCGACCGGCGAACTGATGGGAGTCGAAGCCTTGCCAGTGATGCTTTTACCGGTTTCCGAGAAGGTAGCCGTGACTACGCCAGGCTGGCTGCCGCTCCCGATGCCTGAGAAACCCAAATAGAGCGGTCCCGATCCCCTGTACGCAGCAGCGCTCAGGAATGGTACATTGTCATTCGCAGTCAGGCTGCCAGTGTTGGCCACGCTAAAATACGTAGCGTGCGTGAGCCCGGTAGGCGTGATTTCCGCAGCCAGCACGGAGGGCGCGGTTAGGGTGTAGTTGCCGATAATTGCCACTCTGCTGTCTGCAGTGATGTCAATCCCGGCTGTATAACACCCGTTCGAAATGCATTCCGAAAGAGAGGCGAAGTTGGCAAAACCAAGGTCGTTGAGCGCACCGGTCGTTGGATCGATCGAGAACTGCTCCACGGCGCCGAAATCTGGAGCCGTCACCAGGAGATCCTTCCCGTTCGGAGTCACTTTGATACCGTCATAAAGATCGGGGCCGACAGAGGCCTGGTATACGCCCTGAAACGTCAGTGAACAATCTGAGTTCACCGTCCACGCACCGATGTTCTCACTGTTCGAATATGTGGCATACACGAACTTTCCATTTGGTGTTACCACCAGACTCCCGCCAGCTGCGATGAGGGCGGCATTGCTGAAATTGCCCACCGGAGTGATGCTGAGGGTAGGCAGATTCACTTTGAAACTGGCGATGTCGCTGCTACCGGTGTCATTGACAAAAAGACAGCCGATCGCCCCGGTTACCGCCGCACCCGTGCCCACGGTTGCGAAGTAGCCGCCCCCGTTCCCGAACCCGCCCGTTGGGAGATCCGCAACCACGGGACTCAACGCGCCGGTGGTGGTGTTCAGCGAATAAATAGTCGCGCTGTTTCCGCCAGCATTGTCATTGTTGGTTACAACGTACGCCGTGCCTGCGAAGCTGTTCGATAACAACGCCGCAACCGCGACAGTGATGCAAACCCAAAAAGACATTTTCATTGCTTTCTCCTTAAAGTTGTTTTCCCGCAATCCGGCTGGTCTCCACAACATTTTCAAATCAGCTGAAACCGCTGCGGATGCGCCGCAAAATGCTATTACTGGCTATGGGATCGTACAAGAGAGAAGGAAGACTCTAGGCGTCAGTGGCGGAAGCGAGGGGAGTCGAACCCGTGTGGAATGTAATCTCGGCAACTTGCAAGGCGTCCGGGGACTGCCCCCAACAGAGATGCATTCGGACAGCCTAGGATGCCCGCCTGACCCCTTTCGCGTCAGTCCGTGTTTTCCAATAGCCATTCTTGGAAATAGCGATCACGAATTCCTTAAAGCCAACTCCCGTGCGTTCGCAGCCATCTAGTAGGCCGGATGTTGTGGCGGGAATTTAAGCAGCACTACGCTCGCAGTGCACTCCCCAGTCCAGGCTTCAGATCCGGGCGGTACTACTTTTCAAAGCGGAGAAACAGGAATGAAAATGAATTGTTCAGCTGCGGTCAGAAAAGGTGGGGCATGGGTGATTTTGATGGTTCTTATGGTTCCCATCTCCCAAGCCTCTTCCCAGGGCAAATGGTATGTCTTTCGCGGTGCACCCGACGGAGCCTATCCCACCTCGGCGCTTACCGAAGACGCCTCCGGAAACTTTTATGGAGTAAGCACTTATGGCGGAATCGTTAATTCCGCCTCTGGGTGCCCGTTGGGTTGCGGAACCATATATATGTTTTCCAAGTCGTCCAGCGGTTCCTGGCAAAAGTCAATTATCTACCGTTTTCCCGCGAATGTAGGTGGGCGCTTTCCATCCGGAACACTGATTCTGGATTCATCCGGCAACATTTTTGGCACTGCAGCCCAAAGCGCGTCCGGATATGGCATCGTCTTTGAGCTTTCGCCGAGCAATGGCGGGTGGAATCTGGACACACTTTATACCTTCCAGGGAAGCAGCGATGGCGGAAGCCCGCTCTCGGGCGTGATCTTCGATGGCGAGGGTAATTTGTACGGTACCGCCTCATACGGTGGAATTTGTTCAGTTAACATCTGCGGCGGAGTCGTATTTAAACTCGCACAAAATCAAGGCGGTCCATGGACAGAGAGTGTCCTGTACGCTTTTCAACCTCAACCTTTTGCGTCTCTGGTACCAAGCGCCCTAGCTTTCGATAGTTCGGGCAACCTTTACGGAACCACGCAGAACGGCGGAGCGAACGGTTTCGGTAGTGTTTTCGAACTAACACCCAATGAAGGCGGTACTTGGACGGAGAGTGATCTCTATAGTTTTGAGAACAGCTCCGACGGAGGATATCCGAGCAGCGGAGTTGTGTTTGACGCCGCTGGAAACATGTATGGTGAAACTTCCTACGGTGGTTCCTTCACTTGCTCGAAGGTCGGATGCGGCGTAATTTTCGAGCTTACCCCCCAGGCCGGAGCGACTTGGAGCGAAAAAACTGCCTATACTTTTGACAGCCTGAACGGCCGGACCGGAGATAGTCCAGCGGGCGGCTTAGTACTCGATGCTGCCGGTAATCTGTACGGTACAACGGTTGTAGGCGGTGTGGCGACTTGCCATAATCTTCCCGATTCCTGTGGCACGATTTTCGAACTCTCGCCCAGCATGTCCTTTCGTCTTTTGGGCTCGTTCAACGGTACGGACGGCGCATATCCCTACGCTGGACCCATCATCGACAGAAAAGGAAATATCTACGGAACCGCTAGCCAGGGCGGTGACTTCACCTGCGGCGTTAGCAATGGCTGTGGCACGGTGTTTGAGTTTACTCCCTACTAGCCCTCGGACCGGGCCATGGAGGTTGCAGCACTTTGCGCTGACTGATGGCTAGAACCATTTGCGAAGACCACAAGCTCGTTAGAGCTTTGGCGGAAGCGAGTGGGAGTCGAACCCACCATCGCCGCCGAAAGACGACGATCACAGGTTTTGAAGACCAGGACGATCACCGGACCGCATGCGCTTCCCCGTTTCCGCCGCTAGGCGAAAACGCCACAGATTAGCATGGATCCGCACGGATCGCCTCTTGACATTTGCCAATCAGAATCCTCGTTAATCCGCATAATCTGCGGCGCAAATCCTATTTCGGCTGTGCCACAACCCTTAAATACGGCTTCAGGGTCTTAAACCCACCGGGATACTTCTTCTGTGCGTCCTCGTTCGAGACTGAGGTCGGAATAATGACGTCATTGCCCGGCTTCCAGTTCACCGGCGTGGCCACGGTGTGCTTTGCCGTAAGCTGGAGCGCGTCGAGGGCGCGCAATATCTCATCGAAATTGCGGCCGACAGCCATGGGATAGGTCAGCATCAGTTTGATTTTCTTGTCCGGCCCGATGATGAATACCGTACGCACAGTCGCATTGTCGACGGCGGTGCGGCCCTCGGATGTGCTGCCACTCGATGCAGGCAACATGTTGTACTGCTTGGCAATCTTCAACTCAGGATCGCCGATCATCGGATAATTCACTTTGTGGCCCTGTGTCTCCTCAATGTCCGCCGACCACTTGCCGTGGCTGGTTACCGGGTCCACGCTGAGACCAATAATCTTGCAGTTGCGCTTGGCAAAATCCGGCTGCAAGCCCGCCATATAGCCGAGTTCGGTGGTGCACACCGGCGTAAAGTCCTTGGGATGGGAAAACAAAATCGCCCAGCCATCGCCGATCCATTCGTGAAAATTGATTTTCCCTTGCGTGGTTTCGGCGGTGAAATCAGGTGCAGTGTCATTGATGCGAAGCATCTGAGGTGTTGCGGTTGCGACATCGGTGCTCATTGGATTCTTCTCCTAAAATTCAAATCCCTCCCGCTAAATCCGGGAGCTTCGTTTAGAACTGATCCCAGCTTCGAGGGCGGCTTATCGGATAGAAAAACGAAACCCACCACTGGTTCGCCGGGTGGGTGTAAGAAAACGCTTCCGCGCTACCCGCACACCGGCGCCCGGGTACAACAACAGGCCGGACACGAGGTGGACCGGAAGCGCATGCAATTCAAGAATACGCGGCAGCCTCAAATCCGGTCAAACCATCGTTCCAGCCGGATATCACTTTTCAGATTATTTCGAGGCAGCCAGCACGACCTGTAGCAACTCCTTGGCAAGCGTACTGGCCGGAACCTCTTCCATGTTAATCAGCACAACCACTCCAGCCTTCCGATCGGGTGCCATAAAAATGGCTGTACTGGTCCCTTGCTGACCACCGCTATGTCCGACCTCGGCAACACCTGCGTCCACAGCGCTTCCCCAGCCGAGTGCGTAAGTATCCTCGGAGCCGTCAGAAGGTTTCAGGGGGGTCCACATCAGGTCGCGAGTGGCACGCCGAATCAGGCGATCGTTGAGAACTGCCACTTCAAATTTCGCCATGTCTTGCGCCGATGACAACCAGCCCCCGCCGGGGATTTTGTAACTCGAATCCAGAAAGTCCGCGTTGACGATTTTTCCCGCCTTGTCCTTTTGATAGAAACGAGTGCGGTGAGTGATGATGGCGTAACGGTCGTCAGCCTGGGTTTCTGCCATGCCGGCCGGCAGGAAGACGTTCGCATGCATATAGGGGACGTACTTCTCGCCGGAAGCTCCCTCCATGACGCACCCGACCAGCGTGTAGCCGTGAGTCGAGTAATGAAAGTATGTGCCGGGTTTGGCCACTAGTGGATCATCGGCGAAAAACCTTACCCCAGCTGCGATGGGATCGTCGAAGTGCCGGACGTTGTATACCTCGGGATCACCTTCCGCGTCGGATTTGTAATGCCGGATTCCCGCTATGTGCCCGAGCGCCTCCCGCGTAGTGATCGGGCCTTCCTTCTTCTCTGGAAATGCTGGACAGTACTTCTGCACCGGCGCGTCCAGATCCAACTTTCCGCGTTCCCACAACTCCATGGCGCCCACAGCAGTTAGCGGCTTGGAGACAGATGCCAGCCGGTAAAGCGTTTCCGCGGTCGCGGGCACGAAGTTTTCCAGGTCCGCCATACCAAATCCCGCGGACCAGAGGTATTCGCCGTTCTGCACCACTGCGGCAGACAAACCAGGAACACTGTTCGACGCCATAAATCGGGAAACGGTGTCCTCAAGCTTTCCGCGTTCATCAGTAGAGACTTTCGCATCCTGAGCAACAACAAACGGAACAGCCAGCAGCAAACCTACACAAGCGATCAGAATCCTTGTCGGCCGGCAGGGCTTCAGCCCACTTTCTTCCTCATGACCGTTTCGCTTCATGACCTCTCCTTGCGTTCGAAATGCTCCACAAACCCGAGTGGATGCATCGGTATGAAGGATAAACTACAAGACTTCACTGCACTTTCACTGAACCGCGCGCTAGATTTTGGTAAGGATCGTCTTCTTGAATTGCCGGATTCCCGCCTCGTCACGTTTGTAAAAGGTCCATTGTTTGATTCGCTTTCCACGAATCAATCCGGCCTGGGAAAGAATTTTCAGATGTTCACTCGCGGTCGGCTGGCTGACTTTAAGCTTCTGCGCGATGAACACGCCGCACACGCCATCCTTGACCAGGTCTCCATCCACTTGCGGCGGAAAGTGGCGAATGGGGGCCTTGAGCCATTCCAGGATCAGCCGGCGGCGGCCGCTGGCCAGCGCCCGCAATGTAAAATCAGGAGTCATATAGACAATTAGCCAACTAACTAATTATAATACGCGGATGTTGCGGGAAACCACAACATGCTTTTGGTCCACGACGAGGAAATGCGAGTGCCCGTTTACGACAAACTAAAAACCCTGAACATTTCGCTCCCGCAGGCCACTCCGGCGGCGGGAGCCTACACTCCTTTTGTCCGAACCGGTAACCTGGTATTTCTGGCTGGCCACATCGCCAAGAAAAACGGGAAGCCCTGGACCGGTCAGCTTGGAGTCAACCTGAGCGTCGCGGAAGGCAAGGAAGCGGCGCGGGCTGTGGCCGTTGACCTGATGGCAACGCTGCAATCGGCGGTCGGCGATTTGAACCAGATCAAGCGAATCGTCAAATTGATGGTTCTGGTCAATAGTGCGCCCACCTTTACCGAACAGCACCTGGTGGCGAATGGCGCCTCCGAGCTTTTCGGCGAAGTGTTTGGGCCCAACGCGCTCCACGCCCGGAGCGCTTTTGGAGTGGCCCAGATCCCCCTTGGCGCATGTGTCGAAATCGACTTAATCGCAGAGGTATAGATTGATGACAAACCAAGCAAGGCGCTTCCCGTTCATTCAACTCGATGTTTTCTCCTCACGGCCTTTAGAGGGCAATTCGCTGGCTGTCTTCCCCGACGCTCGCGGTCTTAGCGACCTGGAAATGCAGGCCATCGCCAGGGAAATGAATCTTTCCGAGACTACCTTTATCCTGCCGCGTGATCAGGCGACGGAACGCGAACGAGGCGTGCGAGTGCGCATCTTCACCGTTCATGAAGAACTCCCCTTCGCCGGCCACCCCACTCTCGGAACGGCCTTCCAATTGCGCGGATCAAGCGGCGTCAGCGAGGTCGCACTTGATCTCACCGTGGGCAAAGTCCCCGTACGCTTCGAAGAATCACCGGGACAACCGGTTTTCGGAGAGATGACCCAAATGGAGCCCGAATTCGGACCCCGCCACGATCGCGAAGCCGTGGCTCGCGCCGCCGGTTTGAAAGACGGGGACATCGATCCCTCCCTGCCGATCCAAACTGTATCCACCGGCGTGCCCTTCACCATGGTTCCGCTGCGGGGCTTGGAGAACATACGCAAGCTGAATGTCGATCTGCGCGGATCGGCCGAATACCTGGATCGTTCGGGCGGGAAGTTCTTCTATTTCGTTACCCGTCAAACCGTGGACACCACCGCCAGATTGCACGCTCGCATGATCTTCTACAACGGCGAAGATCCGGCCACCGGCTCCGCTGCCGGTTGCGCAGCCGCCTGGATGGTCGCTAACGGCGTCGCCAAGCCCGACGAGCATGTTTTGATCGAACAGGGACTGGAGATGCAGCGGCCCAGCCGGATTTTTGTCCGCGCCTCACGCCGTGATGACCGAGTGGTTAATGTGCGGGTCGGTGGAAATGTTGTCGAAACCATTCGCGGCGAACTTTTTTTCTGATCGCTTTACGCCTCGCATGCTGCAAACATGCGGGATAGGTCTGCGCAAAAAAGTTTCTTCACCACCTCTCGGTAGTTAACATCGGCGACACTTTACACCGCGGTGTTTCGGCATTAGGATTTCCTTCGCTCTGGAAGTCTCCATCATAAAAAACAAAACTTGATTCACCACCCGGCACGCCACTTGCCGGAACGCCACTTTGGAAGCAGGAATGAAGCCTAAAAGAACGATTCTCTGCGTCGACAGCAACGAACAACAACTCTCCATTCGCAAAGTTATGCTCGAAACTCGCGGCTACCGGGTAATCGCCTGCACTGCCGGCGCGGACGCGATGGAGATCTTCAAGAAGGGCGGCATTGATCTGGTGCTTGCCGATCTCACCATGCCGGGGGTCGATGGCGGCCAGTTGATCCAATCAGTCAAGGCGTTCTCCCCCCATACTCCGGCCATCCTGCTTTCAAGCAAAGCAAAAACCTACGACCAGGACAGTCGTGCTGACGTTTTTCTACCCAAGGGCATGTCAGCTCCTGTAGAAATCCTGGAACGTATTCGTATGCTTCTGGTTCGTAAGCGCGGCCCCAAACGGCTGCAAGTCCCTGCACCCCATCTGCCGTCGCAGACCAGCGCTGCCTGAGGGGGTTGCGGAACCTCCACCACTCGCGAAGCTTCGTGTAAGATCGAAGCTTCGGATGACTGCTTTCATCGAAGCCGTAGACCTGCGCAAGACCTACCACGTGGGAAAGATCGAGGTCCACGCCTTGCGCGGCATCTCCTTCAGCATTCAAAAGGGCGAGTTTGTGAGCGTGGTCGGCCCTTCAGGCAGCGGGAAATCTACGTTGTTTTACCTGCTGGGAGGCCTGACCCGGGCTGATTCCGGTCACGTGATGGTGGACGGCGACGATTTCGCTCACCTGTCCGACGCCGAGCGCACCCACTTGCGTAAACGCAAGATCGGATTCGTCTTTCAGAAATTCAATCTGCTGCCTACACTCGACGCCCGTTCCAATATCAACATCGCTCTCGATATCGCCGGTGCCAACGGCAATCGCGATCCCGCTTACTTCGACAAAATCGTGGGGCTTCTCGGGCTGGCGCAACGACTGCCTCATCGCCCGGCAGAACTTTCCGGAGGCGAGCAGCAACGGGTAGCATTGGCCCGCGCGCTCATCAACAAACCAGCCATCGTGCTGGCCGACGAGCCTACCGGCAATCTGGATTCAGCTAATTCGGAAATCGTGCTGAATATGCTGCAGCACTCCAATAAGGAATTAGGGCAGACCGTGCTCATGATCACCCATAACCCCGAGGCTGCCGCCTACGGCGATCGCATCATCCATATGCGAGATGGCGAGATCGTGCCGCCTGAAAAAGATCCACAGTGGACCGGACATCACTAAACCAATTTCTATGGACGATCTGAAAAAACCGATTCTGCCCGGCAAGGGCAACTCCGATTACGAGCGCTACCTGCGCACCGATGAGCTGCTATCTCTCCAGAAGACAACCGACGAACTTCTCCACCCGGACGAGATGACCTTCCAAGTCATCCACCAAAGTTCGGAGATCCTGATGAAGGGCGTCGCTTTTGAACTCGGCCGAGCCCGTACCATGATCGAAGCAGGCGATTTCGGAAATGCCTGCCGCCTGATCCGCCGCGCCAACCAGATGCTGGATTATCCCATCACCATGTTGCACGTGCTGGAGACGATCACCCCCTACGACTATCACATTATTCGCGCGGGCCTCGGACACGGCAGCGGCCTCGATTCACCCGGCTTCCTGAGCCTGCTGCATATCGGCCCGCGCCTCGGAGAGGCATTTCACGCCCAACTTCATAAAGCCGGCGTCAGCGTGGACGATGTCTATCGCCGCCACCAGGAATTGTTCGGTCTGCATGACACCGCCGAAAGCCTGCTGGATTTCGACGAACGCGCCCACATTTTCCGTTTTCACCACCTCAAGCTGGCGCAAAGAATCATCGGCGGCGGGGTCGTAGGCACCATGGGTACGCCGGTCGAAGTCCTGCACCAGCGCATGGAACACGTCTTTTACAAAGACCTCTGGGACGTACGCAATCGCATCACCGCCAAAGCCAATGAGGCCACGCAGAAAGGTTGATGTAGACGCGAGCGTCCTCGGTTGATCACCGTTCTGTCTTGGCGCCTGCGCTTTTCGTTTACACACTTTTACTTCATTCGCTCAACTTTACTGGCAAGGCTCTCGAGTCTGTGCGTTCTCACTAAGTATGAGAGGAGCGCACACAATGAACAATGAAATGACCACGGTGTTCTACGTAGACGATAACCCCAAATCCCGAAGGTGGCTGGGCAGTGTCCTTACAGAATGTGGGTTCGAAATGATCACAGCTTCCGATCCCGTAGACGCGCTGCGCCGCTGCAAGAAACTATCTTTTGATTTGGCACTTCTGGACTATCAAATGCCCACACTCACAGGTCCACAACTGGCGCAGGAGATCAAGTTCCTCGCCCCGGACATTCCCATAGTGCTCATTTCCGGTTACAACGTTCTTCCTGCCCCGGATTTGGCGTTCGTGGACGCGCACTTCGGACGTGGCACCAGCCTGGACGACCTTGTTGACACCATGCGACGCCTGACCAATTCGAAGCCGCCAATCAAGATCAGCCCCCGATTAGCGGCGGCCTGGGCACACTCGACGTAAAGAGCCCCGGAACGTGGTTCGCTGGTCCCGAATCTCACCACAGAAACACCAAGAAGACCTCATGGGTCGGTTTCTAGCAGGATTTTCCTTTGTGACTCTGTGCCTCTGTGGTGGATTTGGGGTTACTCGGCGCGATGTTATAATCTGTAGCGAGTTGAGCGGGAGTAGCTCAGTGGTAGAGCGCGACCTTGCCAAGGTCGATGTCGCGGGTTCGACCCCCGTCTCCCGCTCCAGATATCTGATCAGCCCCGCGTTGGCGGGGCTTTTCGTTCCCCACAGACTTATGAGTCTGTGGACTTTTCGGGCCAGTACAGCTAATTTATTTCTCAGGGGCGCGGTACCCAAGTGGTAAGGGAGAGGTCTGCAAAACCTTTATGCGTCGGTTCGATTCCGACCCGCGCCTCCAATCCTCTCAGCACTTTGTGGCGATCCTCCCGGTCAGCGGGTCTCCCCTCTGTAGCCGGAACCGTAGCTTCAGCTATTGAACCGCCCGGCGGAGGCCGTTATCGCACTCCGCGCCCTGCTCGGTTCCCGTCATCGTGTTCGCCTGATGCTCCTGCCCTCAGGTAGGCATATCCAAGAACCATCTGACTCCGCGCATGGCCTAAAATTGCTTAGGTCATCAATTTTTTATGACTGCGGGGCTACAGTGTTCACCGTAGTTACCTGATTCTTTTGTCTGTGTTATTTTTCGTTGCGTCTGCTCGCAATGGAGTTAATTTGTGCTTGAAAAGACTTCCTCGCCGATGATTGTGAACGATACTGCGGCCAACAAGAACGCAGGCTCGGTCAGCATCTACCAGAGCAACGAATCTTTCCGTCTCCTCGTCGAGGGTGTTCAGGACTATGCCATTTTTCTGATGAGCCCCACAGGGATAGTGATGACCTGGAACATCGGCGCTGAACGAATCAAGGGTTACAAGGCGAGTGAGATTATCGGCCAACACTTCTCGCGTTTTTATTCTCAGGGAGCAAGGGAGAGCGGCTGGCCCGAACGAGAGTTAGAGATTGCTTCGGCTGAGGGCCGCTTCACCGATGAAGGATGGCGCGTGAGGAAGGACGGTTCATCTTTTTGGGCGTCCGTCGTTATTACCGCGCTTCGCGGTGCGGATGGTCACGTGTACGCATTTTCGAAGGTCACTCGTGATCTTACAGAGCGCCGGGCACTCGAAGAGCGGACACAGGAGTTGAATAGAGAATTACGAAACCAAATGGCCCAACTGGTTGAGTCCCGCAGTCAGTTGGAACTGAGGACACTGGAACTTCAACGCCTGTCTACGCGGTTGCTACGTGTTCAGGATGAGGAGCGTCGCCGTGTCGCCCGTGACCTTCATGACGATCTCGGACAGCAACTCGCCGCCTTGAAAATGACTCTCGATATCAGCAACCAACGGGGGAAGTCGGGCGATCTGGCTCAAGCTCTCGAACTGACCGATGGCGCTATTTCGAAAGTACGCAATCTTTCTTATCTGCTGCACCCGCCTCTGCTGGATGAATCCGGGCTAATGCCGGCGATTCACTGGTTCATTGAAGGCTTCATGAAGAGAAGTAAACTGAACATTTCCATAGAGTCCACGCCCGCCACATTTCCCCGGCTCTCCAAGGAGGTCGAGACTTCCATCTTTCGGATCATTCAGGAATGTATGACCAATGTCTACCGTCACTCGGGCAGCTCTGATGCCCGTATCGAGGTTCACCAACAGCCAGATCGGGTCATTGTCCGAGTCCGCGATTTCGGCAAGGGCATAGAGATCAACACGGCCGTCGGTGCCCTTCCAGTCGTGACGGGCGCTGGCATAGGCGGTATGCGAGAAAGGCTGAAACAGTTTGGCGGTGACTTGACCGTCACGCGAGTCGAACCCGGGACTCTGGTTGAGGCTACGATTCCATTGTTTGGGTTGGGAGCGTTTCCATCCGGATGAGGGACCAGAAGCTAGCTGCATCACGTGTTCTCCAACCCTCCGCTCTGCTATACTCAACCCGTTTCCGCTGACAACAAAATGTTTGACTATTGCTAGTCGGAATCCTGGTTCCCGATCCACATGGTCACTTCCGCAAATCCCATGCCGCATAACCTCGCGAGCCCGGGCTTGAAAGCCAGGCTTCGGGATTACTACACGCTCACCAAACCCGAGGTGAACCTGCTGATTTTGATGACCACGTCAGCCGGATACTACCTGGGCACTCGCGGTTCGCTAAACGTCGTCGGGCTGGTGAACACTCTAGTCGGGACCTTGCTCGTGGCCAGCGGCACCGCAACCCTGAATCAATGGATGGAACGGGTATGGGACGGCAAGATGCGCCGCACAGCGTCCCGCCCCCTGCCGGCCGGCCGGCTCAGCACACGCGAGGCCTTCTGGTTCGGCAGCATCCTTAGTACCCTAGGGGGACTATACCTGGCGGTGATGATCAACGAGCTTGCCGCGCTTCTGGCCATCTCAACCTTGCTTTCGTATCTGCTGATTTATACGCCGCTTAAGCGCAAGACTCCTCTTTGCACGTTGTTAGGAGCCTTTCCCGGCGCGATGCCGACTTTGATCGGCTGGGCCGCGGCCTCCGGACGCATCGACCCGGCGGCATGGTTCCTGTTCGCTATTCTTTTCCTATGGCAGTTTCCGCATTTTCTTGCTATCGCATTGATGTATCAGGAAGATTACGACCGCGCCGGCTACCGCATGCTGCCCAGCTTCGACGTGGACTCGCGCTTTACCCGAGCCGAAATCCTCGGTTTCACCATAGTTCTGGTTCTCACCACCCTGCTGCCAACCGTCCATGCCGGATTCCCCTATCTGGCCGCTATGCTGTCGGCGGGCGCGTTCTTGCTGTACCATGTTGTCCGCTTGACTAAGTCTGCGTCTAAGACCTTAGCCAGCCGCGTGGTGCACGCCTCGGTGATTTACCTGCCGCTAGTCTTGTTAATAATTGCCTGGAAGCGATGAGACCGGGTCTGGTACTCTACTGGACTGGTTTAGACAGGCTCTCATCCATTAAGTTATATCCTTTGGTTTTGGAGAGTGCCAAACTGCGGACGCCGATTCCCAATTCGGGAAACGACGCATCGAGTCCGATTCGAGCTTTTCCGGTCTGTTACGAAACCGGAACAAGAGCTTGACCGGAAAACGGGGTCGGGGTGCGATATCTCTTTAGTGCTTTCGAGCTGCGATTCACACCGCGATGACTCCGTGTAACTTGCTAGGGTTGCAGATGTTCTTGTTAGGTTGAAGGGGGACCCAATGTGGCCGGGTGGACAGAATCTACGCTTGCTCCGCGAACAACTAGGATTGACCATGAGGGACGTGGAGACCGCCAGCGCACGCATGGCGCAGAAACATGGCAATGACGAATTCGCCATCCCACCCAGCCGGCTTTCCGATATCGAAACAAAAGGCGTAGTGCCCAGCATCTTCCGTTTATATTCATTCGCCGCCATTTACCGCCAGGACATTCGCGAGCTTATGTCCTGGTACGGCGTGGACTTGAACACAATGGCTTCAGATCTGGACTTTGTGATTCCTCCGAAGTCTCACGTGTCCGAGGCCTTGGCTAATCTTTCGGCGGTGCAGGTGCCGTTACGCCTGGATCCTAGCTTCGACCCTCGCCGTACCGTCAACTTTGGACGCATGGTCGAACAGTGGGGACTGGTTCCACTCGCCTACCTGGCTCAATTCGCATCGTGCCGGTACACCTACGGCTATATCGGCAGTGAAGATCTGACCATGTATCCCATTCTCCCTCCGGGAAGTTTTGTACAAGTCGATGAATCCAGAAACAAAGTCGCGGACGGAGGGTGGAGATCGGAGTATGAGCGCCCCATTTACTTCGTGGAAACCCGCAGCGGTCACATCTGCTGTTGGTGCACGCTAACCAAGGATGAGGAGCTTATTCTGCAACCCCACCCCATGTCGCCGGTCGCGGCCCGCACGCTACGCTATCCCCAGCAGGCGGAAGTCATTGGTCAAGTGGTGGGCGTGGCGATTAAACTCGGGGAATGGCGCGCGATGTTTGATGCGTCAACAAACTCGAAAGCGCATGAAGCACTGAACTAAGATGCCGCTCCGATCCCGCCCCTGGGCTTGGTGGCAGAAGCCTTGAACTCCCGCCAGAAAGCTGCTCCAAATATACTTTGGGCGGAAGCCCCGCCAACTGACTCGATTGCTCCGCCTCTTCTTCCAGCTTTCGCAGTGGAGTAGACAGCACTTCTGAAAGCATCGCACGATGGGCTTGCGTCAACGCCTTTTTGGCCGTCCCCTCCCCATGAACCCTGACCAACCCCCAGTGCGTGTAAGTTCCCGCGTTGCTCCGCAGCCCAGCCACATATTCCAGCTTGCGTAAGCATCCGGTAACCGCCCGAAGCGTGGTCTCTTGCAGATCTTCCAGAGCTGAAATGAGGGTCATGGCAGTTACATTTTCCGAACACTGAAATTATTCGGTCCCCGTAAATAGAACGGGTTGAGTTAACACATTATCACGGCGCAATTCACCTGAAAAGGAGATTACGCCGTGAAAAAAACTCTGTTGTGGTTAGCCTCCCTGTTGTTTATCGCCTCCCTCTCTGCTCCAACCCTGATGCGGGCGGATGACCCCGACCCAAATTGCGACCCGGTTCTAGGATGCACCAAACCGGTCGTCGGTCTTGTAGCCGGGCTACACCGCTAGGTACAGAAGAATTCTTGTGAGCTACCGCGGAAAGAGCTATGATTCAACGCGGTAGCTCTATGTTTTTGGATTGGCGCATAATCTGGTTTGCGCGGGTAGCGCTTTCGCTGGTGCTGTTGTTAGTGATAATTAGACGTCACCTTTATAAACAGTTCCCGCTCTTTGCCGTTCACACCGCTTGGATCGCCCTGGCAGGCATGGCGGTAATGGCGATGGACTATGCTCCCTTTGTTAGTGGAAATCAATACTTTGCCGGAGTGTCAGTTAGCAACGGAGTAGAGGCGGTACTTGCTTTCGCAATCATCTATCAGATATTCGTCCAAAGACTGCATCAATACCCCGTAGTTAGAGATTTGGGAAGCGCCGCGTTCCGCGCCAGCACGCTTATTCTCCTGGCCGCAGTTCTGGCCCTTGCCTGGCTCGCTCCTGGGCCAGGGGTAAACTATTTGACCTCGTTCTCCGCTGTCATCCGGCGCTCCGTACGCACCTTGCAGTGCGGACAATTGGTTTTCCTGTTCCTTTTCTGTGGTTATTTCCGCTTGTCCTGGCGGAATCGAACTTTTGGTATTGCCCTGGGGCTGGGCATTCTCACCAGTTCCAGCCTGGCGATCAGTGCGTTTGTGTCCCAGCTGGGGCCGGACGGGTTTCGCCGGGTTGAGTACATCGTCCGGTTGGCGAGCGAATCTACCAATCTGATCGCCGTGCTGGTGTGGCTGTTCTACATGCTCGCACCCGAGCAAGCCCCGCGACCATCTGTCGGCCCTCTGCCGCCGGATGACCTCGATACCTGGAACCAGGAGTTGGGGCGGATGTTAGAGCCATGACCATCTCCATCATCCTCGCACTGCTGGCTTTGAGTGTTCCGGTTATCATTCGCCTTGCCAAAGGCCGTGCGACCGCTCCACGGATCGAGCAACTTCGATCGGTCGACCTCCACGCCTTTCGAAACTTAATGGATCCGGAAGAAGAAGACTACCTGCGCCAGCACTTGCCCGCGGCGGAGTTTCGCCGTATTCAGCGCGAACGCTTGCGGGCGGCGGTGGAGTACATTCAGTGCGCCGCTTTCAACGCTGCGGTATTGATGAGCGTCGCGGAACCGGCGCGGCAAAGTCCCGATCCCGCGGTAGCCCGGGCCGCAGTCAAGCTCACCGACAACGCTATTCGTTTGCGCAGCTATGCCTTCCGCGCAATCCCCAAACTCTACCTGGCCATGATCTTCCCCGGACGCGGCTTCTCACCCGCGCCCGTGGCGGAAAGCTACGAACAAATGACCCGGCAAGTCGTGTTGCTGGGTTTGCAGTATCCAACTGGAGAAATTTCCAGCGCGCTCTAAACCTCACTGCCCTGTTACTGCCATCAGTCCGCTGCCGCCGACGTCTGCACTGCTTCCACCAACGGCATATTCACCAGATGCTCACTGACAAACCAGGCTTGGAGCTCATTAGTCCGCAACACATCGCTGACCGCCAGGTCGTTGGTTCCATCATCCCCAAGTTTGTCCGCTCGCTCCGCTAACTCCCGGCTCTGCCCGATGATCAGTTGATGCGCGTCCAGCAAGCGTGACAGTTGCACCGGAACCTCTTCCCTGCCTTTTGGCGGACGTTCGATCTGCGTAAGTTCCGCTACATCATGCGCCATGGCGATGCTCAAGCCACCCAGCAATTGAATGCGCTCGGCGATGGTGTCCACCAATTCCGACTGCTCGCCGAAATGCTTATCAAACAGCAAATGCAGTTGATAAAAAGTCGGTCCGGCGACCTGCCAGTGCGATTTCTTGTACAGATCGCGCAGGGTCATGGTGTCCGCCAACAACTGGTTCAGCTTTTCGGTCATTTCGAGCCTGATCGGTTCTTCCAGTTCCAGCGGCAAAGCGTGCGTTACTGTTCCGTATTCCTGGATTGCGCCTGCTCTCTGATGGATTCGGGGCTGAGCGCTCACCCGTGACGGCGGCTTAGAATCATTTTTCTTCGACATGGGAAATCTCCTCTCTTCCTCAAAATGGGGATGCAGGCAACGGCTGGGCTGCCTTCGATGCTTGGTCTGATGGCCGATGTTGCTGGCGCATACAAAAACTGATGTGCGGAGGCACTTCGGACTCGTGTCCTCCGTGCTCTGAGATGCTTTTCAACTGGGAACGGATTCCCATTTGTTATTGTGCTTGGTCGCGTACCAAGTTTCAACCCAGCCGGGCCAGCAAAAAACCGCGCAATTGTCTATGATGGAAGCTTCCCACCAGACGGAGAAACCGCCTTGCCTGAGACGCAGACCGACGGATTGGAAGTTCTCGAAACCCGCGAGTGGCTGGATTCCCTGGATTATGTCCTCTCCAAAGGCGGCCCCGACCGCGCCGGGCGCCTGCTGCAACAGCTTTCCCTGCATGCCAAACGCGCCGCCGGAGTGAACCTGCCGTTCACCGCCACTACGCCTTATACAAATACGATTTCTGCCATCCAGCAACCACCCTTTCCCGGCAGTCAGGAAATGGAACGGCGCATCAAGAGCCTGGTCCGCTGGAATGCGCTGGCGATGGTGGTGCGCGCCAACAAGCTCCAGGAAGGCATCGGCGGGCATATCTCGACTTTCGCCTCGGCTGCAACTCTTTATGAAGTCGCTTTCAACCATTTTCTCCACGCGCAAAACGAGAGCGGAGATCGCGACCTGGTCTACTTTCAAGGACACGCCGCCCCGGGAATCTACGCCCGCGCCTATCTCGAAGGCCGAATTCCCAAGCAAAAGCTGGAGAACTTTCGCCGCGAACTGAAACCCGAAGGCGGTCTCTCTTCTTATCCGCATCCCTGGCTGATGCCAGATTTCTGGGAGTTCCCCACCGTTTCCATGGGCCTCGGCCCCATTCAAGCCATCTACCAGGCCCGCTTCATGCGTTATCTAGAGAACCGGGGTTTGAAGCAAACTACTGGAGGCAAGGTTTGGGCCTTCCTCGGTGACGGAGAGATGGATGAACCCGAATCGCTCGGCTCCATTACTCTGGCTTCCCGCGAGCGACTCGACAACCTCATTTTCGTGGTCAATTGCAATCTACAACGACTCGATGGCCCCGTCCGTGGCAATGGCAAGATCATCCAGGAACTGGAAGCCATTTTCCGGGGCGCCGGATGGAACGTCATCAAGTGCATCTGGGGCACCGATTGGGACAGCCTCCTGCGCAATGATCGTGACGGCATCCTGGTCAAGCGCATGGGCGAAATCAGCGACGGTCAATATCAGAAATACTTCGTCGAAAGCGGGACCTATTTCCGGCAAAATTTCTTCGGTACCGACCCCCGCCTGCTCAAGATGGTGGAGCATCTTTCCGACGAGCAACTCGCCCGCATGCGACTAGGAGGCCACGATCCCATCAAAGTTCACGCCGCCTTCCGCGCCGCCGTCGATCACAAGGGAGCACCCTCCATCGTCCTCGCCAAGACCATCAAGGGTTACGGTTTAGGGGAAGCCGGCGAAGGCAAGAACATCACCCATCAACAGAAAAAGCTCAACGACGACGAGTTGCAGATGTTTCGCTCGCGTTTCGGAATCCCCATCCCCGATGCCGAACTGCACGACGCGCCCTTCTATCGTCCTTCTGACGACAGCCCCGAAATTCGGTATATGCAGGAGCGGCGCAAGCAATTGGGCGGCTATTTGCCGGAACGCAAAGTGCGATCGAAGCCCATCGCCTCCGGCTGGGAATCTCATTTCGAAGAGTTCTACAAGGGTACCGAAGGCCGCGATGTGGCGACCACCATGGTATTCGTGCGCATGCTGGGGAAGTTACTGCGCGACCCGGAAATCGGCAAACTGATTGTCCCCATCATTCCTGACGAAGCCCGCACCTTCGGCATGGAAGCACTGTTCCGCCAAATCGGCATCTACTCCAGTGTCGGCCAACTCTACGAGCCAGTCGATATGGATACGCTCCTCTACTACAAAGAAGCATTGAACGGACAAATTCTCGAAGAAGGCATTACCGAAGCCGGCTCCATGTGCTCCTTCATCGCCGCCGGCACGGCCTATGCCACTTACGGCATCAACACTATTCCCTTCTTTATTTATTACTCCATGTTCGGCTTCCAGCGGATCGGCGACTTGATATGGGCCGCAGCCGACATGCGTACTCGCGGCTTCATGATCGGAGGCACCGCCGGACGCACCACGCTCGCCGGGGAGGGTCTGCAACATCAGGACGGTCACAGCCACGTGCTGGCGCTCGCTGTACCCAACGTTCTGGCTTATGATCCCGCCTTCGCCTACGAGATCGCCGTCATTATTCAGGACGGCATCAAGCGCATGTACATCGATCAGGACTCGGTTTTCTACTATCTGACCGTCACCAATGAGCCTCTGCCCATGCCGGAAATGCCTCAAGGTGAAGGCGTGCGCGAGGGCATCCTGCGTGGCTTGTACCGCTTCAAGGCGTCCGAAAAGAAGGGTACGAAACTCAAAGCTCAGCTTTTCGGCAGTGGAGCAATTATGTACGAGGTGCTCAAGGCCCAGCAGATTCTCGAAGAGAAGTACAACGTGGCTGCCGATGTTTGGAGCGTTACCAGTTACAAGCGTCTGTACCGCGAAGCCAACCACTGCGACCGCTGGAACATGCTCCATCCCGGTCAGCCGCCGCAGGTGTCGTTTGTGAGCCAGTGCCTGAAAGACGCGAAGGGAGTGTTTGTGGCCGCATCGGACAACATGAAGATTCTGCCGGAATCCATTGCCCGCTGGGTGCCCGGACCGCTAGTCGCCTTAGGCACGGACGGTTTCGGCCGCAGCGAGAGCCGCGCTTCACTGCGCAACTTCTTCGAGGTCGACGCCAAACACATCGTGCTGGCGACTCTGAACGCGCTGGCAACAGAGAAACAGATAAGCCCGGAAGAAGCCCAGAAAGCTGTTCGTGACCTCGGCATCGATCCGGAGAAACCCAATCCGGCATTCAGTTAGCCGGTTTTGCGATTAAGAGATTCGTATCAGGGCACGCCTTCAGGCGTGCCGCAGACATGGCCTTTCAACCGCGCCTTTAGGCGCTGAGGCGCGAGAAGCAAAAGGGAGCATCCGTTGACCGAATTCAAACTACCGGAGCTAGGCGAAAACATCGACCAGGGGGAACTGGTTCGGCTGATGATTTCTCCCGGCGCCAGCATCACCGAAGGCCAGCCCGTGATGGAACTGGAAACTGACAAGGCCGTCGTCGAGGTGCCTTCATCGGTGACTGGCACAGTAAAAGAGATTCGCGTCAAAGAAGGCCAAAAGATCAAAGTCGGCCAGGTGATCTTCACCGTGGACAACGGTGCTAGCGCCAGCGCTGCCGCTCCCGCGCCTTCAGCCAAGCAAACCGCCGCGCCCGTCGCTAAAACAGCACCCGCTGCTGCCCCGGCTCAGGCTGCGGCCGCCGCCGCTCCCGCCCGTCGCGCCACCGATGCATCTGCCCCTACCGACTTCAAGCTCCCTGAACTCGGCGAAAACATCGAACAGGGCGAACTAGTCCGCCTCATGATTTCTCCCGGCGCCAAAGTCTCCGAAGGTCAACCGGTGATGGAACTCGAGACCGACAAGGCAGTCGTCGAAGTTCCCTCCTCTGTTACAGGAATCGTGAAGGACATCCTGGTCAAGCAGGGCGAAAAGATCAAAGTCGGTCAAGTCATCTTTACGCTTGAAGGTGGTGCGGCTCCTCAAGCCGAAAAGCCCAGGCACGCTCCTGTCGAACACTTCTCCGAACAAACTGCCGCCCGACTGACCTTCCAAACCGCCATCCAGGCCGAAGGAAAAACCGAACAGCAGGCGCTGCCACCCGATAAGCCTCAGCCTCCATCGCCATCATTCACTATGCCGGCACAACTCGGCAAAGTCGCCGGAAGCGACCACGGTGAACCTGTGCCCGCCGCTCCCCACGTGCGCCGGCTCGCCCGTGAACTTGGTATCGACATTCACAGCGTGAAAGGCTCCGGCCCCGGCGGCCGCATCAGTGAAGACGACGTTAAGAACTACTCCAAGACACTCCTGGCATCGGCTACGGCAGCCCCTCGTGGAACGCAATTCGCGCAACCCGATCTCCCCGACTTCACCAAGTGGGGAAAGATCGAGCGCGTCTCCATCCGTGGCGTGCGTCGTAAAACTGCCGAACACTTGTGGCAGGCTTGGACGACGATTCCCCACGTTACCCAACAAGATCACGCCGACATCACTGAACTCGAGCAGTTGCGAGCGCGGTTTGCACCAAAAGCCCAGGAAGCTGGCGGCAAGATGACCGTCACCGCCATCGCTCTCAAAGTCTGCGCCTCGGCCCTCAAAATCTTCCCTCAGTTCAACGCCAGCCTCGATATGGCGAAAGAAGAAATTGTCTACAAGCAGTACATCAACATCGGGGTCGCAGTTGACACCGACCGCGGCCTGCTGGTGCCCGTCATCCGCGAAGTAGATAAGAAAAACATCGTAGAACTAGCCACCGAACTCACCCAGCTTTCGGTTAAGGCACGGGAGAAAAAGCTGACACCGGAAGAAATGCAAGGCGGGACCTTCACTATTACAAACCTTGGTGGAATCGGTGGCGACGGATTTTCACCCATCGTCAATCATCCCGAAGTCGCGATCCTCGGACTGTCGCGTTCCAGCATGGCGCCCGTATATATCGGCGGCAAGTTCGAGCCGCGCCTGGTGTTACCACTTTCGCTTTCGTACGATCATCGCCTAATCGACGGCGCTGATGCTGCCCGCTTCCTGCGCTGGATCGCCGAAGCATTCGAACAGCCGTTCTTGTTGTCAGTGCAAGGATAAGATTCCTCTGTGTAGCTCTGTGTCCTCTGTGGTGAAGATTTTTGATTGATAACTTTTCATGACCGAACCATCGAACCTGCACGTAGCAGTCATCGGCGCCGGCCCCGGCGGCTACGCGGCAGCCTTTCTAGCCGCCGATCTCGGCATGCAAGTCACACTGATCGATCCCGAAGCCAACCCCGGCGGCGTCTGTCTCTACCGCGGATGCATTCCCTCAAAAGCTCTCCTCCACGTCGCCAAACTGATCGACGAATCCCGCCACGCAAAAGACTGGGGCATTGACTTCGCCGCCCCGCAAATCGACCTCGCCCGCCTTCGTTCCTGGAAAGAAGGCGTAGTCAAGAAACTCACCGGTGGCCTCGGTGTGCTTTCGAAACAACGCAAAGTCGAATACATCCAGGGCCGCGCGTACTTTGACAACTCGACAACTCTGCGTATTACCCGCACCAACGCCGTCGACGAGTCCCGTAGCTTCGATCGCATCATCATCGCCACCGGTTCGCGCCCGGCCATCGTCCCCACTCTCAAGCTCGACACTCCCCGTATGTTGGATTCGACCTCAGCCCTCGACCTCACCGACGTTCCCGGCAGTCTACTCGTAGTCGGTGGAGGATACATCGGCCTCGAGCTCGGCACGGTCTACGCCGCGCTCGGATCGAAAGTTTCTGTGGTCGAAATGCTGCCCGGACTCTTACCCGGCGCCGACCGGGACCTCGTTCTTCCTTTGTACAAGCGTCTGGAGAAGATCTTCGACTCCATCCTGCTGAACACCACGGTTGCCGGAGTGAAAGAAGAATCCAACGGACTCCGCGTAACTTTCGAAGGCCCCGAAGTCAAAGAACGCGAAAAAGTCTTCGACAAAGTTCTGGTCTCGGTAGGCCGCAAACCCAACTCCGAAATCCCCGGCCTCGACAAGACTCGGATCAAACTCGGATCCCGCGGGTTCATCCAGGTAAACAAACAACTGCAAACCGACGACCCCGCCATCTATGCCATCGGAGACGTAGTCGGCGAACCCATGCTGGCGCACAAAGCTTCGCATGAAGGACGCACCGCTGTCGAAGCCATCGCCGGACACAAAGTCGCTTTCGAACCCAACGCCATTCCAGCCGTCATCTTTACAGATCCCGAAATCGCCTGGGCCGGCCTGACCGAAACTCAGGCGCAAAAAGACTATCGTGAGATCAAAGTCGCCAAGTTTCCCTGGGGTGCCTCCGGCCGCGCTATAACTCTCGATCGCCCCGAAGGCATGACCAAGCTTCTAATCGATCCGCAAACAGAACGGGTGCTAGGCATCGGCATCGTGGGAACAGGCGCCGGCGAACTGATCGCTGAAGGCGTTCTCGCCATCGAAATGGGCGCAGTCGCCAAGGATATCGCGCTTACCATCCATCCTCATCCCACACTGTCAGAAACCGTGATGGAGTCCGCAGAAGTCTTCTTCGGCGCCAGCACCCACGTCTACCGCCCGAAGAAGTAGAACCAGCGGACAATCTAAGGAACTGTCCCTGTGTCCTCTGTGGTTGAGGTTTTCAGTAATCAAGCCCATAAAGCTATACTGGTTTGCTTCCCAAGCAAGGAGATTCTCGTGAGTCGCGTCTACTTAGTCCTAATGCTCTTCGTTCTCGCCTTGCCCCTCGCCGCGCAGGAGATGCCGATGCAAAGTTCCTCAAAAGCCACTGCCGCCGCCATCCAGCCCGCATGGATGACCGCCTCTGCCGCCAAACTAGAAACCGAACTGGTCGCCAAATATGGCGAAACCCAACGAGCTCGCGCTCAGCGCGGACTTCATCAAGTCGCCGAGTTCTGGCGCTCCGACGACGGCGATGCCGCCACTTTCGAAGACTTCGTCCGCGCCAACTTCGCCGGCGATCAGGCCACTCTCGACACCATGTTCACCCGCTATCAGTCGCTGCTCGAAGCCCTCAGCGGCCACATGCACGAGATCAATCGCGAATTCCGTCAGCAACTCGATCTCGACTACGGCCCTGTCCTTCCCTTCGACGAAACCTTCGGCGGCTACGATCCTTCTGCCCACGTCAATGACGATTTCTTCAACAACAAGCTCGCCTTCACCGTGCTGCTGAATTTCCCTTTGGCCACGCTCGACGATTGCCTGAAAAACGGTCCCTCTTGGAGCCGCCGCCAGTGGGCCGAAGTCCGCCTCGCACAACAGTTCGACAAACGCATTCCCGCCGACGTCAATCTCGCCATCTCTGAAGCCGCATCTGAGTCCGGGCAATATATTTCCCAGTACAACATCTGGATGTACCACGTGGTCAACGATCAAGGTCAGCGTATCTTCCCGCCTAAGATGCGCCTGCTCAGCCACTGGAACTTGCGCGATGAAATCAAAGCCGACTACACCGACCCGCAGACCGGCCTGGCCAAGCAGCGCGCCATCCAGCAGGTCATGGAGCGAATCGTCACTCAAACCATTCCGCAGGCCGTCATCGATAATCCCAGCGTCGACTGGAATCCCGTAACCAACGAAGTGAAACCGGCCGCAGCGAAGGATGCCGATTCGACAAAGACAACCGCCAACCTCACCAACGCCCGCGAGCCCGACACGCGTTACGCCATGTTGTGGAAGACCTATACCGCATCGAGAAAAGCCGATCCCTATTCTCCAACCGCGCCCACGCTGATCGACCGCCGCTTCAACGAAGACCGCGAGATTCCCGAAATCCGCGTCAAAGCCATGCTCGAACAGGTTCTAAGTTCGCCGCTCGCCGCTCAAACCGGCAAGCTAATCGAATCCCGCCTCGGCCGGCCGCTCGAACCCTTCGACGTCTGGTACAACGGCTTCCGTCCCGGCAGCAAATTCACCGAGGCCCAGCTCGACGAAATGGTCGCCAAGAAATATCCCACCGCCGAGGCTTATCAAAAAGATATTCCCAATCTCCTCATGCATCTCGGCTTCTCGCCCGAGAAGGCCCAATACGTCGCCAACAACATCATCGTCGACCCCGCCCGCGGATCCGGCCACGCCATGGGCGCAGGCATGCGTTCCGAAAAAGCCCATCTCCGCACCCGCGTCGAAAAGACCGGCATGAACTACAAAGCCTTCAACATCGCCGTCCACGAAATGGGACACAACGTTGAGCAAACTTTTTCTCTGAACGAAGTCGACTACACGCTGCTGAGCGGCGTGCCCAACACCGCTTTCACTGAAGCTCTGGCATTCGTCTTTCAAGGCCACGATCTCGAACTTCTCGGCCTCCCCGCGCCCGACGCCAAGGCCCAAGCCGAAAAGACCCTCAACGATTTCTGGGCCACCTACGAAATCGCCGGCGTTGCGCTCGTCGACATGGGCGTCTGGCACTGGATGTACGACCATCCCCAGGCCACGCCCCAACAACTCAACGACGCCACTGTTCAAATCGCAAAAGACATCTGGAACCGTTACTACGCTCCCATCTTCCACCAGAAAGACGTCGTACTCCTCGGCGTCTACTCGCACATGATCGACTCGTTCCTCTACTTGCCCGATTACCCCATCGGCCACATGATCGCCTTCCAGATCGAAGAACAAATGAAGAAAGCCGGCAGCATCGGCCCGGAGTTCGAACGCATGGCCAAAGAAGGCCGCGTCATTCCCGACCTGTGGATGGAAAACGCCACCGGACACCCCGTCGGACCCGAAGCTCTATTAGCGGCTACAAAGAACGCGCTGGCCGCCGCGAGCACAAAGTGATAAATATCCAAAATTCTGTCAATAGCAACTTAGTAACTAATTCCGTCTAAGGGTAATAACTCACAGGCGCGGCGCGCAGCCGCGCCTTTTCTATTTGGAGAAACAAAATGAAAACTTCCGGTATGGACATTCGCAACCACAAAAAGCGCGGCCAATGGGCCGAACTCCGTTTTATGACCAAAGCCACCGAACTAGGCTTCCAAGCCGCCCAGCCGCTAGGCGACGCCGCCCCCTACGACGTAGTCCTCGACGTCGGCGGACGCTTCATCAGCGTCCAGGTCAAATCCACTTTCTTTTCCGCCAGCAACCTGAAGCCCGGCAACTTCGTAGCCAGCCTGTTCCACGGCAACGGCCCCGACCGCACTTACCAGCAATCCGACTTCGACTACCTCGCCGTCTACTACATTCCCAAGGACATCTGGTACATCATCCCCTCCGCCCAGGCCGCCGGATGATTCGCCATCCGCGCCGTCCCCGGCGACAAACTTAACCAGTGGGAACCCTACCGCGAAGCCTGGCATCTTCTCCATGACCACGCCCCCGCCCCGCTACAAAAACCCGGCCACTTCAATCTCTACGGCATAATCGAAGACTACGTCCCGCCGCCCCGAGTAAGAAGATAGAAAGCTGAATGCACATGTGGGGCGGACGCCCTCGTCCACCGCCGTTGATTTGCTTGTGTAGGCGCGGGCGTCCTAGCCCGTGCGGCGGAGCGAAAGCGGGTGCCCCAGGTCTCGCGGGTGCCCCAGGTCTCGCCGCTTTTGCGAGACCTGGGAGGGATCTCATCAACTCGCGCGTTTCCGGATTTTCATCACCAGAATCTCTGTATCGTTAATCCGCACCGGGCCGGCCTCCGCAAGGCTATACCAACGAAAACTGCTCCAGGGCCATTGTTCGGGGGAACTGACCAATCCCCGCGTTACCGGATTGCGATGAATGTACCGCAGCTTCTCGATCCGCTTCCGCTCCGTCCAAACATTAAAGTCATAGAATCGGGCCTGCCAGTATCGTTTAGGAATCAAATCTCTACCGACGTGGGTGCCCCCGATCTCGCCGATTTTGCGAGACCGGGGATCAGAGCAAGCCAAACTCCGAACAAATCCCAATTTCAACGCTTGGATGACAGTAGAAAGGGTCTCCCGCTGCGGTTCGCTCACCAACAGGTGAACGTGCTCGGGCATGACCACGTAACCCACAACCACCAGTCGATACCGCCGCCGCACGCGCTCAAGAATTCTCAGCAACAGATCACAGTGCGCCACATTGCTGAGAAACCGCCTGCGCCGATAACAACTGAACGTAACGAAATGCAAATCCCCCGCGCCATAGAAGCGATGCAGACCCCAAGGCATGGACCAAGAGTAGTGACTCTGAAAAGAACTGTACGTGACGGATGACCAATGATCAGGAGTAGGAATTGGGGTGCCCCAGGTCTCGCTGGGGTTGCGAGACCTGGGCGGGGAGCGAAATCCCCAACGCGCGTAAGCCGAAAATGACGTCAAAGGCAAGCTTGTGAAGCCTGACACTGCAGATGTAGCCACTCCCAGGTCTCGCAAAACCAGCGAGACCTGGGGCACCCGGCAGCTAGAAATACGAACGGAAGGGCACGGCTTATACGCCCCAAACCCCTTGTCATTCCGAATCCGCGTCGGCGGTGAGGAATCTGCTTTTCTCCTGCGGACGGAAACGGCGCCGTCACCAGCACGGTCCATATCAAGGACATCGGGGGCACCGTATCAGGGCACGGCTTCAGCCGTGCCGTAAGAGCCAACTAAACCCTGGGCTTTAGCCCCTGACGCATCAGGGCGGGCGGGAAAGACGCTCGTGTGGGGCGCACTCTTGTCCGCCGCCGTTGATTTGCGGGTGCCCCAGGTCTCGCTGGGGTTGCGAGACCTGGGCGAAGCGAAATCGCCAACGCGCGTAAGCTGAGAATGACTCCAAAGAGAAGCCCGTGAAGTCTCAAATTGCGGAGATAGCTACTCCCAGGTCTCGCAAAACCAGCGAGACCTGGGGCACCCGGCCGTGCCGAATATGCCCCCCAACCCCTTGTCATTCCGAATCCGCGCCAGCGGTGAGGAGTCTGCTTTTCTCTGCGGACGGAAACGCCGCGCCGCACCGCGCTGGGGGAGCAGGCTCGCACCTCCCACCGTATCGGCATGGCACGAAGGTGGCTGGACAGGAGCCGGTCCTCAGCGTATAAGTTATTCGGCTCTGAGGGGGGCGCGGCGCTAAGCCGCGGCCCCTTTTTTCTGGAGACCTATGAAGAAGACCTTTCCCGGGTATTACAGGCCAACTGAAGTTGAGTTTCGCAAGCTCTGGGATAAATGCCTGTTCGTCCTGGACGCAAATGTGCTTCTAAATCTCTACCGGTATTCGGACGAGACGAGAATGAAGCTGTTAGACATAATGGAGCAAATTAAGTCCCGCTTGTGGGTTCCGCATCAAGCCGCACTGGAGTATCAACGGAATCGACTCGAGGTGATCTCGGCGCAGAAAGAAGCCTACAAACAGATCGGGCTACTGTTAGAGGATACCTCGAAGAAGCTGGAGGCCCAGCTAAGAACATATAAGCGTCACCCGCTCATCAATGCGGAGAGACTTTACGCCTCGATCAACGATGTCTTCAGTAAACAACTCGAAGCGCTAAAGAAAGTTCGCGAAAAACACCCGGATCTCTTGAACGACGACCCCGTGCGGGAAGTTCTAACAAAGCTACTCGACGGGAGAGTTGGTCCATCGTATGCGGACGACCGGCTAAGGCAAATCTACAAAGAAGGCGAAGTTCGTTACGCTAAGGCCAAGCCCCCCGGCTTCAAGGACGCGAAGACAAAAGAAGGGGACAAGGCATTTGGTGACCTCGTCCTCTGGTACCAAGTTATAGACAAGGCAACTTCCGATAAACTCCCGATAATCATTGTCACCGACGACATCAAAGAAGACTGGTGGTGGAGGCACGAAGGAAAAATCGTTGGCCCAAACCCGGAACTCGTTGAAGAGATCCGCAGCAAGTCCAATGTGGGCTTTTACATGTACGTTTCGGATCAGTTCATGAAATACGCGAGCCAATATCTAAAGCAGCACGTTGACCAACAGGCGATCAATGAGATTCGGGAAGTTAGAAGGCATGACGAACAACAGCGCCGCGAGATCGAACACTTCCTGGCGCGTGAGGAATCTCGGCTCGATGCTGTTCGCCAGAAACGGCACATCCTTGCGGCGGAGATAAAGCATGTCAGAGCCGAGATTTCATCCCTCAGCGAGCAGATGGACCAGGTCGTGCTGGGCCCGGCGGAAGGTCGGGAGTCTCCGAGCGCCCAGAAGCTGATGGCAGACCTCGCGCACCACAGACTTGCACTAGAGGGCCGTGCCGCTCACCTCGAAGACCGCTTGCGCGATCTTGATAGGGAGTCCGACGTCCTCAGGATGAGGAGAAACCGCCTGGTCCATGGGAGTCCGCCGTCGATGCGCCTGCGTTTCCATGGGCCGCCTGAGCCAATTAGCCCGACGGTTGAAGCTTCGAGCATCGCCGGGTTGAGCGGGGATGCGGCAGGCGGGGAGGAGAGCCCAACCGACGACTCGGAGGGGGGCTGGTAATGCCAAAGCATCGGCCGCAGGGGGGCACCCGGCCAGCCCCTTTTAGATCCTTATGTGTTTTCTCCCTCACTGCTTGCGTTCGCTTCCCTTCGTGTACGCTTCGGAATCCAGCCTCCCCTTGACCTCGCTGTGCGGAACGCCAGTCGGCTTTCACACGGGGAGATACTGTTCTTCTGCTCATCGGCCGCTTTCTGGCCTGTCAGCGAGCAATTCTCCTTTGACGACATCAAGAAACGCTTGGGTGTTTCCATAATAGCTTGGGTATGCCGCGCGCAGTTCGTCCACAGACCTTGCGGCAACGAGCACGGCGCTCCGACTAGGGAAATCGTGGTTTCTTAATTCTGCTCGCTTGTACTCTGAGAACGCTTGTGTGACGTTCTCGGCCAAAAATGCCTTCACTCCGGTGGTCTTCTTATCTGCATCGGTCTCAATCAGATACATCGCATTAGTACCGTGCTCCTGTGGTATCTGCAACTGAACCGTTGTCATCCAGGCACTGAGCCGTTCCGGTATCCTTAGCTTGTCCCACATAAGCCGAACCTGTGACACTAGCTCAATAGGATCGTCAATCGATCCCGGAACACGGGGACAGCCTTCTTTAAGTGCAATCATGTCAGAGGTGAGTATAAAAAAACGCTTCCACATAGCTTCCCCGCCGCCGCCCTTCAGGGTTTGCTCGGTGAACAGGTCAATGGTTTCCAGGGCAGTAGCCCACTCATGTTGCAGCTTCGACCGGATTTGAACCTCGATACGACGGCTTGGTAGATGAAGATAAGCGGTATTCTTGGAGCGAAACCGAACGACAAAATGAACGCTCCTATATCCATCAGGTTTCGGATTTGCAACGTAGTTATCCTCTCCGGGATCTTCGAGCTGCGATTTGATCTGGCGAAATTGATCTGCGAGTCGGTTCACTGCGTCAACGCTTGCTAAAACAGCGCGGCACCCTCCCAAGTCCTGCATGGTGGTTAACTTCATTGCGGGGTTCCTCATAAGCTTGAGCATGACAGAACGTATTCGCTTCGTACGTCCGTAAACACTAGCGTCGGGATCAACAAGTAATGACCGACGTCGAAGTATGGTACTTACGACCCTGAGAGGGTAAGCATGGGTGGCCCTAAATGCCGCCACCCTGCTGAATGCAGCATCGAACGGTGCGTCGCCATCGGCGGGCACCCATTCGATAAGGCTCTGTGCCGCCAAATTTATTTGCCGATTGCTTATATGGAGTTCGAGTAGCTTCATTTCGCCGTTGGTTGGGCTACCGTCATCCCCATCACCCTCCCCCTTCCGGTTCCGCAAGTATATTATTGCTAATCGCCTCCTGCCACCCGCCCCTCACGCGAACAAGAACTCCTTAGTCCTTAACTCCTTAACCATATCCCTCAACTTCGCCGCCTTCTCAAACTCAAAACGCTTCGCAGCTTCGCGCATATCGCTTTCTAATTTGCCGATATAGACATCCAACTCTTCCTGCGACTTGAATTCGGGGATGCCTTCGACTTCGCCTCCGGTGAGATCGGTGTAGTCGGCTTCGATGATGCGCACCAGCGTCATATCCAGCGGCCGGATGATCGACTCCGGAGTTATACCGTTCTCCACGTTGTAAGCTTCCTGAATAGCGCGCCGGCGATTGGTCTCGTCCATGGCTTTCTTCATGGAGTCGGTCATGCGGTCGGCATAGAGAATCGCCCGGCCGTTCAGGTTGCGGGCGCAGCGGCCAATCGTCTGAATCAACGACCCGCTCGAGCGCAGGAAGCCTTCTTTGTCGGCGTCGAGAATCGCGACGAGCGAAACTTCCGGCAAGTCCAGGCCCTCGCGCAGCAGGTTGATGCCGATCAGCACATCGAATTCGCCCTTGCGCAGGTCGCGCAGAATCTTGATGCGTTCGAGAGTCTCGATCTCTGAATGAAGATAGCGGCACTTCACTCCAACTTCGCTGTAGTATTCCGCCAAATCTTCCGACATGCGCTTGGTAAGCGTGGTCACCAGCACGCGCTCACCCCGCGCCACGCGCTGGCGAATCTCATGCAGCAGGTCGTCAATCTGTCCCTTCACCGGACGAATATCCACGGGAGGATCGACCAGGCCGGTAGGCCGGATGATCTGCTCAATGACCACCCCCGCCGATTTCGTCAACTCGTACGGCCCCGGCGTGGCCGAGACATAAATCGACAGGTTCATGCGGGTCTCGAACTCCTCAAACGTCAGCGGACGATTGTCGAGCGCCGAAGGCATTCGGAAGCCGTACTCGACCAGCGTCTCCTTCCGCGAGCGATCGCCATGATACATGCCATGCAACTGCGGCACCGTCTGATGAGACTCGTCGATGAAGGTCAGGAAATCTCGCGGGAAATAATCCAGCAAAGTAGGCGGAGGCTCACCCGGCAACCGTCCAGTGAAATGCCGCGAGTAATTCTCAATTCCATGGCAATAGCCCATGGCCTTGATCATCTCAATGTCATACATGACCCGCTGATGCACCCGCTGCGACTCCACCAGCCGTCCCTGTTTCTCAAGCTCGGCTTCCCACCACTTCAATTCTTCGCGGATCGAAGTAACCGCTTTCGACCGGGTCTCCGGCTTCATCACATAATGTGTCTTGGGATAAATCGGCAACCGAACATACTTCTGTTTAACAGTTCCGAATAGCGGATCGATCTGTGATAAAGAATCAACTTCATCCCCAAACAACTCAACCCGATAAGCCATGTCATCATAAGTAGGAAAAATCTCGATGACATCCCCCCGGACCCGAAAAGTCCCCCGGCGAAAATCCCCATCCGTCCGCTCATAAAGCACTTCCACCAGCTTGCGAGTAATGTCCTCCCGTTTGATCTTCTGCCCCTTTTCCAGGAACAACATCATCCCGTAATACGCCTCCGGCGACCCCAACCCATAAATGCAACTAACCGACGAAACAATCAGCACATCCCGACGCTCAAACAAAGACCGCGTAGCCGACAACCGCAGCTTGTCGAGTTCATCATTAATGGTAGCTTCCTTCTCAATATAAAGATCCGCCGCAGGAACATAAGCCTCCGGCTGGAAATAATCATAGTATGAGACGAAGTACTCTACGGCGTTGTGGGGGAAGAAGTTTTTGAATTCGTGATAGAGCTGGGCAGCCAGGGTTTTGTTGTGGGCCATCACGAGCGCCGGCCGGTTGGATTGCTCGATGACTTTGGCCATGGTGTAGGTCTTGCCGGATCCGGTGACGCCTAGGAGAACCTGGTGTTGATCGCGATCGAAAACGCCTTTCATGAGCGAGTCGATGGCATGGGCTTGGTCGCCTTGCGGGGTGTAGTTGGAAACTAGTTTGAAGTCCATGAGGAGCTTTCAGCCGTCAGCACTCATCTTTCAGCTTGAAACACAAATCATCGCTCACAGGCTGCAATTTCGGCTGGTGGGCAATTCTTTATTATAAACGGGCTTCAGACCTAACCACAGAGGGCACAGAGATCACAGAGGAAAACCGGCAAGGGATTTGCGGGGATCCGCGAAAAGCCTTCATCGCAGAGATCGCTGAGAAACCCCGCAAAGGACGCGGAGAAAAACTGAGACCCTACGGCAGGGTGAAGTTGACCGTGATCTGGGTTTGGATTTCCATGGGCTGGCTGTCGAGCAGATAGGGTTTATATTTCCATTGCTTGACCGCGTCCATGGCGGCGTGTGCCAGCACCGGCTCGCCTTTGAGCAGTTTGACGGCGCTGATGTCGCCGTCTTTGCTGATGGTAGCCAGCAACAGGACCGAGCCTTGCAGGTGCGCATGCATCGCTCGCGCAGGATAGACGGGCGCGACTTTCTTGATCAGAAGGCCTTGCGATACTCCCTGCGATATCTTAAGGGTCCCAGGACCGGGTTGCGGCACCGAGCTTGGCATGCTCATCAGGCCGGAAATTGCGCTGTCATTCGATTGCGAGCTGGCGGTCACAGCGTCGGGAGCGGTTGCATCCACGGTTTCCACGGGCGCAGGTTTGGACGCAGTAGGTCTCGGAGTCTTGGTGTCCACGAAGACTGTGCCCTCGCCGATTTCCTTCACTACTCCGGGAGGCGTGGGCGGATCGAACGAAGTGGCATTCACCGTGGACTTTTTGGGAGAGGGCGCGATCACAATGGTCTCAGTCGCGGGCGATGGCTTCTGTGGAGTTGGTGCGACTGGAGTTGAATTCTGAGTAGAAATCGGACGGGCCGAAGGGGATCCTGATTGCAGTTGCATGCCGGTGGTTGCGATTGGCGCCGGAGTCCCCGAGACGGGAGCATTCGCTGCGGGCTTTGAAATTTGTGGAGTGGCGGCAGCGCTCGTCTTGTGCAGCAAAGATGACATGGCCGACACTACTTGCCAATGGGTCTGGGTTCCAGCGCGATAAATGGCGCCGCCGGCTGCGGCGATCAGAATGATGGCGGCGATGCGGCCCCAGTTGACGGCCGATCCGCTGGGATGTGAGGTGACCGCCACAGGGATCGAAGCAGTCGGTTCGTCGAGAGCGGAAATCTCGTCGTCAATGGCGACAGGTTCTTTTGCTTTCGCTGGCGCGGCGGCTGCGCCGTATCCCGCGCTGATGCCAGAGTCAGGTTTGCCAGTCGCCTCGGCAGCATGCTTGAGGGCCGTGGTCATGGTCCCGGCCATTGATTCGGCTACGGGTTTGGAGGCGGCCTGCCAAGGATATTGCTTTTTGGCCGGTGTTGCCTGGTCGTGGGGACGAATCGTATCTGCCTGATCGGAGACCGACTCAAGAAAGGCGGCTTCGGCTGGCTCGGGCTTGGGGCCGGGATCTTTTTCAAGTTCAAATGCTGAACTGGATGAAGCTGCCGGCGCATACGAAGGCGCCGGATTCGTCACAAATGCGGGCTTTGAAATCGCCGGTGGAACGGAGATTGTCCGAGCTGGGGGAACGATGGCTGAAGTCGCGAAAGACGGCGGCGCAATCGAAGGCGATGTGGCCTGAGGACGCGCGGGAGTTTCCGGAGCTTTTCCTGATGTCTTGGCAGCTTCGTTTTTGCGCAACAGGCCGCGCGCTACGCGCAACGTGCCTTTGGACTGCTCAACATTAATAGGTTTGGTGAGTACCAGGTTGGCGCCGATACGGAACGCTTTGGCCACTCCACTTTGTCCCTCAACAACGGCGACCGAAAGCGACGCCTGATTGAACTCGGAGTTGCGCGCGCTCTTGAACAGCAGGGTGGCATTCTGCTCGTTGTCGCAATCCACTACCACGGCGTCAAAATGCCCTGCCATCAACATCTTAACGGCGGCAAAAGGCTCATTGCAGGCTTCCACCTGGAATTCCAGTTCGCTGAGGACCTGGGTCACCGTTTTGGCGGTTCTTTCGTCGGGACAGAATAAGAGGGCCTTATAGCTCATAGTGGCATGGTAGGTACCTAGGTGCGGAGCTTCAAGTTACGGAGGATATTGGACTTGCGGGGAGGGCAGGGAGCCGTCATTGGGCCGTCCGAAATCGTGATTGCCATTGCGCCGCATGGGAGAGATTGCTGGAGTCCATATCCATGCCCACCGCTGGCGGCACACGTTTGCAACCGATCTCCTCAAAAGGGAGTGCCCGTTTCTGAGGTCGCGGCGATTCTAGGAAACTCGGCGAGGATCGTTGAAAAGCATTAATCGCAGTAGATAGAATCGAGGCAGGCAGCAATGAATGAAGCCGTGAAGAGATCATGGAGTTAATGGAATAACCGTGAGCGAATCAGAGAGACTCAACCCATCAGAGCCACATAAGTGGCGACCTGTTCATTTCGCGAATATTGGCACGGACGAACCATTTGTGCGCGGTATTTTGGATCTAGACCCCGTCGTTGGAGCTTGCCGATTTACCGAGTTAGAAAGCAAGCAGGTTAAGGAAACGATCAATTCCGTGATGATGGACGGGCTTATGCCAGCATTCCTGGAGCTTCGGCAGATTCGCGACTCCGTCAATAATCCAGCGATGCCAGTCCTGGATCGACTCCAGTTGTATGAAGACCTTGGAAGAAAGTTGTGGAAAGCATACAAAGACCTCACTGAGAAAGCGGCACGGGCGATCGGGTTTAAGATCGGTTTTCTCTATGACAATGATGAAGATTTCGAGGCGGGAGCGAAAGCGTTTCGAGAGAGCAATCCCCGGTTGCGAGATGGGTTTGAAAAGTTTTTGGAGTCAACCCGCGAGGAGTGGCAAAATGAGCTCGCGAAGTTTAGAAATAACTGGCTTGAACATCAGCGCGGTGATCGGCGACCATTCAACAAGTTTTATCAGCCTCAATACGCCGAATCACTTTTTGAGGCGGTGTGGCGGACGATTGTAGAAATATTGCCGGTTCTCTTAGAACTGCGACTCATGGACGGCGTTCGGCTTGTTGAGCAATCCCCCAATGATCCAGGTCCACGATGGCCCCAACGGTTTCGTTACGACCATCCTGCGTTTCGAGATTTGAAATAATCTTACTTGGCCTTAAAGGATTACTTGGAATTAGGCAGAAACTCCGTGCAATGTCCGGTTTCGGTGGATTTGTAATCTGGCTTGCCAGGCCTAGTTTCTTTGACATAAACGGTTTCGGTAAAGCGGCGCGTGGATCGTCGGATAGTGAGGTTGTAGTCGCTGGTGGTTTTGACGATATTTGCGTATTTGAAGCTGATATTTAGTTCGTCGTCGTCCATGAATGCGGAAACGGGTGCGCCCTCTTTCGTCTCAAACGAATCAGATATACCTTCCGATCTGACCCAGGAACCCGGTCCGAATCGAATGTAATCGCTAACGCCGTCTTTGTAACGTTTATAACGAACGCGGCCGTATGCCGTGGAAAGACTCTTGTCGGTCGCGGACTTACGGAAGGTTGAGGTGTACGGCGTCGAGATAGAGACAACAATGAAAGTGTCCTCATCCGTACGGAAACAGACAAAAGCGTGATCGAATCCTTGAATAGCGCTCAATAGATCCTTGTCGTTACCCTCAACCATCTCATTGAACGACCCGCACGATAGTGTTAATTCGATCTTGGTGCAGTCTGTTTTAAGAGATGACCCTGAGGGGGCCGAGGTATTTTGAGCGAATGCTCCTGCGGCGGCAAAGAGGAGAGTAAATGCGACGTTCTTCACGGCCCGCATTCTGAACCTTGTTAACCGCAATTGCAAATAGCCCGTTCGTGCTAGAAATGAATCTACGTGGCGGGAGTTGCTGGTGCAACCGGACTGTCCCAGAAGTGTTCGGAGTTATGCCCTTAAATAAAGACTAAGACACACCCTGGGCGTCTTGATGGGGTCACTCCCATCGCCGCCTCCACTTTTCAGATTGGGGTTAGGCCTTTGGGCAAATCGGCTATTTACCGCCCCCAATCTCTTTCCTCACAAACCGGAAAAGGGCGACTAGGAAAACGATGAGAAGGGCAACGCGGAATGCGTTGAATTCTATTGTGGTAAACAAGTCAGAAGGTACATACACGTCACCTCGACTTGAACTCGACCTGAAAAGGTCTGTTCAGGCTCTACTTTTACGGGAGGAGCCATCACTCTACCATTATTTACGGCAGTAGCGGCCGCATGAGTAGAGCTTAGCATACGCACAATCGCCGCGCGGGACGGAATCGAGACTATTTTTTCGATTGCCGCACTTTCTCCTCATATTCCGCCAGTTCAAAGATCGAAAGTCGTGAAAATCCTTCGTGTTCGGCCTGTTTGATAAGCTCACTAGCTTTATCGGTAGCGGACTTGAGACCGTGACGATCCTCGTCAAATAGGACTTCTACTTCGTTGTCGTCGATCGCAAGACCACTATCCTTGAGGCCTTTGCTGGTGCCCTGGAGGGAAAGAACCTGAAAGATAGCGGCTGTTGAGTTCCAGTCGTCGGAAGTGATTATGATCTGCCTAAAGGTGGAACCGGGCTCGGTGGGATCTCCATTCCAAAGAGCAGTATTCCCGCGATTGATATGGTAACGGGAATAGATACGTTTCTTAGTCATGTCTTTCCTTCGATTTTCTGACATGGACTCAAGCTGCCAGGAGCCCTCCAACGGCCGCCGTCCCGATGTCCTCGATAATGCTAAGAACTGAGCCACGTACCATCTTCTTTTGATGAACCATCTTGTCCATAGAATCCTCCCTCACACCGTTCGCCTGCCAGTTTGACACTAACCTTACTGCGACCGTAATAGCGAGGCCTACGAGACAAGCGGCCACCGAAGGAACAAAACTCCCGACAGTCCCTGCTTCAGGCAGCTTCAATCCATGTCTCCATTCAGTTTATCTCTTTTCATGGAATTAAAATTCGGCCGGTCGATCGCCTCAATCGTCACTCCAGCCGGGTGCCCCAGGTCTCGCTGGTTTTGCGAGACCTGGGAGTGGCTACATGTGTAGTGGTCAGGCTTAGCGAGGTTTTGTTGGACAGTCGTATCGGCTCACGCGCGTCGGGGATTTCGCTTCCGCCCAGGTCTCGCAAAAGCAGCGAGACCTGGGGCACCCGCGCGACGTCAGAGTGGGCCCACCGTCAGTCATCATCATGCCGCGCAGAAATGCATAGGTCCTTCGTTGGGATCCTTCGCGTTGCGAAGCATCCGCTGCCTCAGGATGACAAGTGGTCGGGGGGTATATGTACACTTTGTGCATATCGCAGCAGGTGGCACACCGCAATGAAAGCCAAGATTACGCGAACCGCCTCAAAGGCGCGAACGAAGGGTGAGACTGACTTCCGACGCCTGCGCCAGATGGGTGATGCGGCGATCGACGATTCCGACATTCCCAAGCTGGGTAAATCGTTCTGGAAGACCGCTAAACTGAGGATGCCCGAACCCAAAGACCGCCTGACCATCCGGGTGGACCATGATGTTGTGCGATGGCTCAAGAAAGCCGGCAGCGGCTACCAGACCCGCATCAATGCCATCTTGCGGTCTTATATGAAGGCCCAATCGGAGGAACGAACGTTCTCTTGACGGATGTCGGCGAGCAGATCGTCAAACGCCAGCAAAGCATCGCGCGGCAAACGAGGAGATGCGAGAGACATCTCCGCTAATCACTTGGTGACTCGAAAACAACGCCACTGGTTGACCTCGAACTGAAGGTTGCGGTCACTGGTCGTGCGCAATCATCCTGCTGATGGTGTTTTTCCTGGGTTCACCGCCTTCGGAGGTTTGCCGTCATGTTCCTTGCCACAGGTCGGGCATACGACTTTGAGGTTCTTCGCGGCATAGTCGTGCAGGAAGGTGGAAAAAGTCTGGTTGCAATGTGGGCATAAAACGTCAGTCTTGTCATCGCTCATACTCCCTATTCTAAGCCCGGCGAGTTGTGGTGACACGGGGCTCGGCGACCGAAGTGTCCGCCGCACCCCAGGCATGTCAATCCCTATGCGATGAGGAATGGATTGCAGAGGTAACAGGTTATCCCGTTCATCCTGAAAACCCGATGTCGATAGTCACTTCGATAATGTGACCTACGTCATATCCGGTTGGAGGTATCAACGTCCCCTTTTTGTCAGAGCGCAAAATGCAGAGATTGTTCGATGCAGTGTCAACGGGCTGCGAAGTCTCTAACTGGGAGGTTGCACATATGTACAGCAACGTTGTACCCGTTTCAGCCGGCAAGATGCTTCTGGTTTCCCCCTCTTCATTAACGATGTATCAACTGGCAAAATCGGCCCACCGGTTTGCTATGTCGGTGCAGGTGTGCACGGAGGTGCGAACTGCGCTCGAGCTGGTGAACCGGCAGAAGTTCGACGCGGTAACGGTCGATCTCACCATGGGTCATCACGCGACCGACATCCTACGAGAAACACGATCGTCCGAGGCAAACCGAACCGCGGTGGCGTTTGCCATCAGCAGTACGCTCGATCAAAGTGCGGACGCGTTCCGAGCGGGGTCGAGTTTTGTGATGGAAAGGCCATTGAGCCTGGATTCGATTCGACGGACGCTACATGCGGCGCACGGTCTGATTCTTCGGGAACGGCGTCGGTACTTCCGTTGTCCGATTACGATTCCGGTATCGATTCAACAGGAAGGAGCAGCGCCCGTCTTCGGTGAGACCATAGACATCAGCGAAGGTGGAATGGCGCTACGCCTCCTGACCCCACTGACGCCGGGTTTCGAAGGGATCGTACAATTCACTCTGCCGCGCAGCCCGGTGCCAATTCGTGCCGAAGCCAAGATCTGCCGGTGCGATGAGAAAGGTCAAGCCGGGCTGCACTTCCAGTCGTTGTCTGCCCGGGACAACTCGGAACTACAGCAGTGGCTGGCCAGCAGGTTTGAAAAGCAACTGACGCCGGTCGAGATTGGGCTTTGTGCGCTTTCGGCGCCACCGCTGCCGCAGTTGATCGCTCCGGCATGGAGCGAACTGACGTAAGGTTGGTGAAGGCAGGTCAACGTTGCGGGGCATCCGCATGCTGAGTACAACGCTCCATGCGCATGCCCTCAAGCGACGTTGGTTGAAAATCATTTGTCAGGCTGCCTCACTGGGGAGACACGCCTTCGACGATGAATATGCGGCTCCGGGCTGCGCTTTGCCGGATTGGCCTGACGGCGGCGTAGGCGGCCGAATCATACCACTCACGCGCCTTCTGGGCGCTGTCAAAAGCGATCACCACGACGCCGCCTTTTGGCGGTTCGCCCTCGAGAGCCTGGATCTTGCTGCTTAGAACGACATAGTGGTGATTGAAAGGCGCCAGCGTTTCGGGCACCTTCTCACCATATTTCTGCATGGTGGTGGGGTCGGTCACCTCGACCTCTGCGACGACATAGCCAGGCGGCGTCTTTGCTTGCTGCGCTTGAATGACTTTGGCGCCAGCAATGCCGATCAAAATACCAGCCAGCGCTGCCAGCATGATTTTGGGATTAGTTTTCATAGGTCATTCTCCTCGATATGATTTTGCGATAAGGCGTGGGATCCGCGGTGAGTTTAGTGCGCTTTGTCAGATTCCTCTGGCACCCGTGTCTGGTCGGTAATCCAGTTGACTTCCCAGGTCTTGCCGCCGTCGTCGGAGAATGCCTGCTCGAAATGTGGGGAGTTGGTGGTCAGGTTGGTCCAATCAAATCGAATCAGGATGGTCTTGCCATTGATTGTGTCCTGGGCGAAGAACTCGCCGTGTCCGTCCTTGAACTGGCCGATCTGGGGTGGATCGAGAACGCCGATCTTGCTGTTAGCCCAATAGAGTCTCCATTGGTGAGATTGAGGATTATAGACACGCAAGGTCAGACCTTCGATGTGGCCGCTGGGACCATCGAGTTCGACCTGATCAATACTGGCGCCGTCGTAAACCCTACGGCAGACACCAGTGCCGTCAAATTCGACCCAAGTAGTGGAACCGGTCAAGGGATGCAGGCGGCGCTTTAAGTGATATTTCCAAGAACCAATTAGAGGATCGAAATCGTGTTGGCCATCGCGTTCGGCGGAAGTTTGTTGAAGGTTAGATTTCGATGCGTCTGAACTCTGCTGGGCGAGTCCCTGAAAGGGCCGCAAGGTGACAACCAGGCTGCATAAGATGAGATAAGCTCCGATGCGTTTGCGGTTCATCGCTGCCTCCTTGAATTCGGAGCAACCATAGTTCAACCGGCCAGCGGATGTGCCAACGCGGCGTAAAAACAAGTAAAAAATTGTGAACGAGTTGCGGCCGAATGCAGCCGGATACCGTTTTCCCTCTAGGGTTTCTTCATCATTTCGCCGACGGCAACCTCGTGCGCCATCCAATGCTCTAAATCGCATTCTGCAACGCAATCAGCCCCGGAAGGCAATTCTGGCGCGGAGGAAGGAACACTGAAATGAGCAAACGTCGATCCGATGACATACTTCACTTTCACAAACCCAACCCAATCTTTATTCTGGCGATTGGCCTCTTGCTGACGGCCACGATTCTGGCACCCGGACAGTCACAGGCGCAGACCTACACCCTGCTCTACTCGTTTACGGGTGGATCGGACGGGAAATGGCCGTACTCCAGTTTGATCGACGATAGTGCCGGAAACCTGTATGGCACAGCAAGTGCCGGCGGTTCGAATTGCACCAATCCGAATGGCTGCGGAACCGTGTTCGAACTAGCCGCCAACGGGACGTTCACGGTGCTGCACAGCTTTACAAATGATAGCGATGGCGGGGGACCGCTTGCCGGGGTGATTCGAGATGCAGCCGGGAATCTGTATGGCACAACAAATTACGGACCGGGTGGCTCCGGAGTAGGAACGGTGTTCAAACTGAACTCTGCCAACAAAGAGACTGTGTTGCACGCCTTCACAGGTGCGCCCGATGGAGCCAGCCCGACAGCGCCAGTGGTTCGCGACGCGGCCGGCAATCTCTATGGGACCACCCAGGGAGGCGGTGCAGGGAATGACGGAGTCGTGTTCGAGTGGAATGCAGACACCGGGAAGGAGACCATCCTGCACAGCTTCACTGGCGGGGTAGATGGAGCGAATCCCGGCGCTGGCCTGCTGCTTGATCAAGCGGGGCGGGCGCTGTACGGTGAAACCATTCAGGGTGGTAACAGCACATGCTCCGGCAATTTCAACAGCGGCTGCGGAACCGCGTTTAAATTGACGGCAAGTGGGATGGAAAACTACGACTTCCCTGGAGCCGGTCAGCAAGGTGAAGAGCCGCTGGGAGGGTTGGTTCGGGATGCCCAAGGCAACTTCTATGGAACCACCTACTACGGCGGAGCCGGGGGCTACGGTAGCGTGTTCAAGATTGATGCAGCCGGTAAGGAGAGTGTCCTCTATAGCTTCACCGCTCAGGCGGATGGGGCTTGGCCCTCCGCCGGCTTGGTGTTAGACGCCGCCGGGAATCTGTATGGCACCACTTACGAACGAGGAAGCTCGACTTGCAATGGGGGAGGCGGCTGCGGAACGCTTTTTGAAATCAGTTCCAGCGGCAAGTTCACCGTGGTACACACCTTCATGGGAGAGCCATCGGATGGAAGCGGTCCGACAGCAACTCTGCTCCGGGACTCGGCGGGGAATCTTTACGGAACCACGGTTTCCGGCGGCACCAACAACGACGGCGTGGTGTTCAAGCTGACTCCGTAATCGGCGCACGGCAGCGGCTCCGGTAATCACCTTCCCTGCTCTAGCGTCGAACAAAGGCGACGTTAGAGCAGGTGCCTACAACTACGTCAGCCGCACATCAAATAATGACAGCCAATACTGAAGGGATTGCATGGCAAAACCACAAAGGATGAGTGCTATACCGAAGGCCCCGAGGCGCCGCTCGGGAAGGTTGTCAGCGTAGTATTCGATATAGGGATTGATGGTTACTCCGAGGCCCGTGACCAAGCCGGTCACAAGCCCAACCCGGATGGCAAAAGACCAGGCATGATCAGCTCGGTGTACGAGCGCCCCGCAGATAAGCGCGGTGGCAATGTAGCCGATGGTGCGTACGACGGTTCCCCAAAACTGGCGACTTGAAAGGCGGGTTCGGCGAGAGGCAACATAGTCGAGAGCAGGACGCATGCCGCGGGAATAGGCGAACACCTGCCCCAGAGTAATGAGAATGGCAAATGCGATCGCGAACTCGAGGCCCAAACTCCTATACAGTCCGACGCCGAAACCAAGTCCACGCAGTGCGCTGAACAACGCTTCCCAAGGCAAAGAATAGTGATCCAATCCGCGCGCCGCTCGATTGAGTTCAATCGCAATGGTGATGCCGGTTGCAAGCCCGGAGGCCAGTCCGAAGAAGAGACCAAGGCCGAGACCGTAGCCAATTCCGAAGACGACCGAGTAGGTTACGGCCCGCGTAAGCAGCCGCAACGGACCGTGTTGACCACCCAACAGATCGTAGGCAAGGTAAAGGCTACCGAGCACATCCAGGCAGGTGCCGGTGATGCTGACGGCTGCGACCGCATGGTGATCCATGGAATGATTGTAGAGGGAATGAGTTGGGAGTTGGGAGTTGGGAGTTGGGCTGAGTCAAGAGGAATGATATTGAGGGACTTATACAGCAGCCGCGGCGCGGGCGCCGGCATTCATTTCTTTGCCAGCTTGTCTTTCGAAGACGCGCAATTCCTTTTCTAGCGACGAAAAGCGTTGCAGGATTTCGTGCATGCGCAGCGCCATGTTGCGGACGGTTTCGATCTGCGAACGGGCTTCGGCGGAAAGGGAGCCGGGCTCGAGCAACAGTAGTTCGGAGTTGCCGAGCATCGAGGTCAGAGTATTGTTGAGCGTGTGCTGCATTTCCAGTATGTAGCGGCCGAGCGTGGCTTGCCGCTCGAGCAGCGTGTTCTGCTGTTCGGCGCGGCGGGCGTGGAATTCGGCGGTTGCCCGATGCAGCACTTCGCCGGCTACGAGCACCAGCGTTTCCAGCCAGTTTTCCTGCTGGCGGACGACGACCACTCCGGGCCAGCGGTCACGGACGGATTGAATGGCTCTGGCGTCATCGGAGACGAAGAGCACGCGTTTACCGGCGGCGTCCATAGCTTCCATCACCACGGCGAGCGCCTGCGGGCGGATGCGTCCGGCGATGGCTAGCTGAAAGTTTTCTGGATCGAAATCGAGGCACACGTCACTGCTCATCAGGGTAAAGGCCGGCATCTTGCGCTCCGATTGCCAGCGGCTGGTGATGACCAGGGGAAAATCCGGGTCGTCGGAGATAATCAGTACGGTAGGTTGGTCCACGGTTGTTCTCTATTCGGGCGTCTAGGATTCTGTGGTGTCGTCGCTGCCGGCGTGAGGCTCGTCGCCGCTCCAGTCGGCAGTCTGGCGGGACACTTCGAATTCGGGGGCGTCAGAGGAAGGGGATGCAGCTTGAGCGCCAGCCGTGGCCGCTTTGGCCTTTTTGTTTCCCTTCTGATTTTTTCCCAGAGCGTGATCGATCACGTTGCGCAGGTCAACCAACATGCGTAGCGGCTGCCCGGAAGAATACTCGGCGTGAAACATCACCTTCCACGATTGGCAGATCATGCGCAGGCGGGCGATAGGCTCTTCGGCGGAGAATTGGGCGCGGCGGCAGTCGAGGGTTGCGACGCCACTGGATTCCAGTTCGCGCAGGCCGTCGGAAATAGCGTTTAGGTCACCATGCATCAGGCGGAAGAACACACGCCGCATCAAGAAACTGAAGCGGGTAAACGAGACCATAGCCGCGGGAGTGTAATAGTTCTCCTGCGAAGAAGTTTTGAGTTTGCGGCTTTTTTCCAGAACTTTGCTGCTGAGCAGTTCGCTCAGGGTCTTACTGGCGTTGGCTTCGCTCATCAGATCGGCGAGTGGCGTCAGCCAGTCTGGCAGGGTGATATCAGCGGTTCCCAGTACTGGCTCGAGGGTTTGGGCCACGTACTGGACATCGACATCGGCGTCTTCAAGACGCGAGGGCGCGGCCAGGGAGAAATACTGCACCAACAGGAAATCGACTTTGTCGCGGTCAGTGTCGGAATGTTCGGGCTTGCGCAGGTGATGTTGTAGAAGATTCCGAAGAGCGTCTTCGCCGGCGAGGGGGCTGGTCTGGAGGAACTGGCGCAGTTGATAGACCTGGATGCGCTGGTCCATGTCGAGAAACCATTGCCGCGCCTGTTCCACGGATTCCTGGGGAGGCGTGCTGAGACCGGCTTCGAGGTCATTGCAAGCGGAAAGCTCGATGACGAATTCCCGGCCCAACGCCGCATACAAAGGATAGAGCGCAAGCGCGTCTTTCCACTCAGTGGCGAGATCATTCACAGGTGATGTCATGGTTTCACGATCCAGTTGGCAACTTCCCGGGTAAAGCGAGCGGCAACCGCCCGGTGTCCTCCGTTACATTGCAGTGCAACGACACAAGCCTCGGTGTCGAGCGAACCGTCGGAGTTGCGTAAGCGCAGCTTGTCGGCAAATTCGAGAGGCAGAGTCGAAGCAAACAACACTTCTTGCGGCGTACCGAATTCAATAATGGTGCTTTCGCTGGTGGTGGTGGTGGCATCACCGAGGCGAGTGAGGCGTATGGGAATCCGCACCGGCGTGGCATTGGGAAAGAACTTGGCCAGCTTGTTGGTGGAGCTTTCGCGAGTTAGAGCGGCGGCTACGGCTGGTCTGGACACCGGTTCCCCCAGAAATGCCAATGCAGGCCGGGGTTCCCGAGTCTGCCGGTTAGCGTGGACTCAAGGACCCGGACCGCATCGCGAAGAAGGAGAGTGCACGGGGGGAGCCAAAGTGATGGTGGCGCCCTTTGAGACTAACTGTAGATATAACAATCAGATAGATTGGGGTTCTATTTCGGGCTTACGCCAGTCTCGGAAGGTTGGCGTCTCACATTGATATGGTGTCTCAGGGTCGGCTCTGAAATCGGCCAGCCCGCAGCGCCTAAAGGCGCGAATCAAGGGAACTCCTAGCAGCATGCCTAAAAGGCATGCCCTGATACGAACCAAAAGAATCTCCACGCATTCTGCTGGAAGCTTGACCTGGCACGGAAATCCTCATTGACTATTGCAACGCGGAACTGCCGGTCTGGAGTTCATGCCTTCCGCCGATGTTGTAGCGCTTGAGCTTTCTGTAGAGAGTGGCGCGACTGATGCCAAGCATTTTGCCGGCCATGACCTTGTCGCCTTTTACCTGTTCAAATACGCGCTCGATGGTGGCGCGTTCGATGTCTTCGAGATCGTTGGAAGATAATCCAGCGGTGTTGGATATCCCGCTGGTTTCTTGCATAGGAGAGGCCGAGGCGATGGTTGGCGGCAGGTCGCCGATGTCGATGGTGCGCGAGTCCCCCAGCGCTACCGCGCGCTCGACGCAGTTTTCCAGTTCGCGGACGTTGCCCGGCCAGTCATATTGCAGCAGGCATTTCATGGCCGAATTTGTGACCTGCATGGCACTGCCGCCCGCGTAGCGATCCAGAAACCAATGCACCAGCATGGGAATATCGGAACGACGTTCGCGTAGCGACGGCAGATGCACCGTAACAACGTTCAGGCGGAAATAAAGATCTTTGCGGAAAGTGCCATTGCGATATTCCGCTTCCAGGTCGCGGTTGGTAGCGGCGATCACGCGAACGTCGACCTTGATTCGCTGATTGCTGCCGACGGGGCGAACTTCTTTCTCCTGCAAGACTCGCAGCAGTTTGGCCTGCATCTCAAGCGGCAGTTCGCCGATTTCGTCGAGAAAAATCGTTCCTCCGCTCGCCGACTGGAAGAGGCCAGTCTTCGATCTCAGAGCGCCGGTGAATGCCCCCTTTTCGTAGCCAAACAATTCGCTTTCAATAAGGGTCGGAACCAGCGATCCGCAATCCACTGCGACGAATGGCCGATTGGCGAAGGAGCCGCGGAAATGAATGGCGCGCGCCACTAATTCTTTGCCGGTACCGCTTTCGCCGGCGATCAACACCGGAGTGCGAGTGTCTTTCAGACGCGAGACCACGCGCAAAACGTCTTGAATCTTACTCGAAGACCCGACGATGCCGTGGAGGTCGGTTTCCGTATCCACACGCTCGCGCAGAAACTGATTTTCTTCCACCAGGCGTACTTTCTCGGCCATGCGGCGAAGGAAAAGGCGCAGTTCTTCCAGCGGCGAAAAGGGTTTCCCGATGTAATCGTAAGCGCCGAGCTTCATGGCCTGGACGGCGGTTTCGACCGATCCGTGGCCGGTCATCACCGCGACCTCGGCGCGCGGAAGCAGTTTTTTCACTCTTTCCAGAAATTCGATGCCAGACATGTTGGGCATCACCATGTCGGTCAGCACCATGTGGGCGGGCTGTTCCTCGAGCAGCGCCAGCGCAGTTTCACCGCTATTGGCTTCCAGGCAGGTGAATCCGAGGGCCTCGCCGACGGTCATGCAAAGTTTGCGGATGCTCTGTTCGTCATCCACGATCAAGAGCCGGATTCGTAAGTCTTCGCTCACGGCGCCTTCCCCATTGTCTTTTCCACGACTGAAATGAATTGCTGGACACGAAACGGTTTCTCCACGCAGGGTGCGCCCGTCTTACGAAGCGTAGCTGCGGTGTCTTCGTTGGCAATGTCTCCGGTGATGAAAACAATCCGGTGGGCGAGTTCGGGACAATTCCCAGCTAACCAGGCGTGGACATCGGCTCCGTCCACTCCGCCGGGGGTGCGCATGTCGGAAACCACGCCGAGGAATTTCTCCGACGCCAGCAAGCGCAGGCCTTCGGCGCCGGACTCGGTGCAGACCACACTGTAGCCGCTACGCTCCAGAGCAGCACGGACGTAGGCCATCACCGCAGGCTCATCTTCAATAAGCAGCACAGGCAAAAAATCTGGCTTCATTGCAGGCAAACTCATGACCGGGCCACCCCCGAAATCACTCCAATCGCGAGGGCTGGCAAACGTACGGTGAATGTCGCGCCCTCACCATCGGGATTGTTTTGACAAGCAATCTCGCCTCCGTGTTCGTGCACGATGCCATAGCAGATGCTGAGGCCGAGGCCAGTGCCTTTGCCCACGTCTTTCGTGGTGAAGAAGGGATCAAAGATGCGTTCAGGGGATGAGATTCCCTGGCCGTTATCGCGGAAGGTGGCTTCCACCATGTTGCCGCAATTGGTGGTCGTGATCTCGACCCGTGGCGGACGCCCAGTGTCGCGCATGGCGTCGTAAGCGTTGTTGAGAATGTTCAGAAACACCTGTTGGAGCTGATGGGAATCGCCGACTACCTGTTGAAGATTCTCGTCGAGATGCTCGATGACCTCCGCGCCACGGCTACGGAAGTCGTAGGCGCGCAACTGCACGGTGCGATGGAGAATGGCATTGAGCTGGACCGGGTTCTTTTGTGGCGGCATCTGGCGCGCAAAGCTCAGCAGGTTCTGCACAATCTGTTTGGTGCGTTGCGCCTCCTGCAGGATCACCCGCAGGTCTTTGCGCGCAGTTTCGGGCATTTCCGGATTTTCCAGCAGCAGGTCGGCGAAGCCGAGAATCGCAGTCAGGGGATTGTTGACTTCGTGGGCGACGCCTGAAACCAACTGGCCCACCGCTGCCATTTTTTCCGCATGAATCAGCTTGGCCTGGAGAGTGGCTGCGTCGGTGATGTCACTCATGACTACCACAATGCTGGTGACGGTTCCCTGCTCATCACGCATAGGACTGAGATTCACTGAAAATCGTCCTACATCCTGGCCGCGGACGATCTGTAGTTCAAGATTGTCCACCTGCGACCCGGTACGGGTGGTGGCAAAAGCCTCAGCCAGCGCCTGCCGCCTTTGCGGGGCGATTAAGTCTTCCAGCGGCCGCCCCAGTAGTTGGTGCTGCTGGTATCCCATTTCGTACCAACGACGGTTGGCGTAGCTGATGAGACCGCTGGTATCCACGACCAGGATCAGGCTCTGAGTGTGGTTCAGGATCTTTCCGGAAAAGTCGCGTTCACGATGCAGTTCCGATTGAAAGGTCTTGAGGCCGCTGATATCAAGCATCACGCCGCGATATTGCACGCTGCGGCGTTGGGCGTCGCGGACCGCGAAGGCATTCACCAGAACATGCACCGCTGCTCCGTCCGGGCGGCGCAGGGTTTGCTCCTGGTTGCGAGCTGCGCCGTGCTGCTGCATCTGGCGCGTGAACTCTTCGTACTGCTCGGCTGAGAAACACACCTGGGAGCGAATGTCCGCCTGCAAAAGCTCTTCGCGGCTGGTGTACCCGAGCATTCGTACCAGCGCATCATTGACTTCCACAAATCGTCCTTCGGGGGTAGCGAAGAAGACGCCTTCCTGAATGTTATCGAACAACTCGCGGTAACGACGCTCGGCTTCGCGGCGGTCGGTGATGTCCTTGAGGACGTGAATGATTTGCAGGCCTTCGCTATTGGCGCTGTGGACGCGTGAAGTGGAGACAATGTAAGTGCGGTCGAGCACCGGGAGCACGTATTCGTCCGGGCCTGCGTCGTTCATGGAGGAACGGCAGAAGGGGCAGGAATGCGCCGGGGTTTGATCGTCGGTGACCATCAGCCCACTCATGTTGACGCCGATTAGTTCCTGGGGCTGAACTCCGATGAAGTCGGCCAGCGACCGGTTCACGCGCAAGACCTTGTCCGATTGGTCGTGGGCCACGATGAAGTCGGTGATGGCGTCGAAGATCTCGATCCAATGGCGGTTGGCCTGGTGCATCCGAGTAAACAGTCGGGCGTTTTCGAGAGCAATGGAGGCGTGCGCAGCAACTGCTTGCAGCAATTGCTGGTCGCTGCGTTCCAAAGGCTTTTGCCGGTTGGCCAGGCACAGGACTCCAACCAGTTCTCCGGAAGATCCCTGGAGGCGGATGAGGCTGCAATCGTTCCAGCCAAGCGCGGAACTTGTTTCGCCGCCGAGCAGGTCAGCAGCGCTGCCACACACAACTGCCTCAGGGCTGATGGCCAGCGTGTGAGCGAGGCCGCCTTCCAGGCGATGCAGGAGAGAATCCTGGCGGTCGTTGGAGACAGAGGTTCCATGCAGCGCCACGATTTCTAACCCCTGATTTTGCTTCACTGCCAAGGCAGCCATGGGAGCTTCCATCAGATCGGCGGCACGGGTGACGAAGCTTCTGGCAAACTCGGGAAGCTGTAGCTGAGAGTTCAGCTCAAGCGCCAGTCCCATCAGAGACTCGGCGCGACGGCGGTGCTGCTCCGACAAGTGAAGATTGCGAGTGGACTCCAGTGCGACCGCGACTTGTGCCGCCAGAACCCGGGCAGAACGAATATCCGACTGCGAAATGCCGGTATGATCAAGGCGATCGAGCACTCCGAACATTCCGAGCACTTCGCCGTGCGTGTCCAATAAAGGCACGGTCAAAACTTGTTTGACGTTGAACTTGGCTAAGACCTCACGGTTGGCCTCTGGAACCTGAGTGGCGTCGTCGGACCAGAAGACCTCGCGATTAAACAGAGCGCGGGTGGTGGGACCATCCGGCAGGATCATATCCAGGCGCGCAGTCCGTCCGCTCTCTGCTCCCCAGCGAACCTGAAATACGCCGTCTTCTAGCAGACCAAGGAATGCGCGGTCGAAACCCAGAAGACCCGCCGCGCGTAATGCGAAACGTTGCATGAACTGGTCAAGATCGGCGATGGATCCCAACTCCGACGAAATGTCGAGCAGTTGCTGCAACTCCTGGGCTTGCGCCCGGGCGGTTCCGCAGAGTTCCGCGTTGGCAATGGCAACCGCTCCAAAGCCCGCAACCGCCGCCAGTAAGGACCGCTCTTCCGGGCGAAATGCACCTTGCTGCCGGGGATAGACCAGAACAGCACCCTGAGCGCGGGAAGTACGAATGGGAGCTGCCAGCAGCATACCGGCTGGAACCAAGTCGCCAAGAGCGTGGGTGTAGGGGTCAATGGCCACGGCAATCACTTCGCCAACGGCCAGTGCTCGCGCGGTGAGATCGGCAGCGAATTGCAAGCCTTTGCGGTCGTAACGAGAGCGCACGGAAGCTGCCAGTTGCGGAGATTCCGCCGCCACGGCGTGCAACTGAACCGTAGCTCCCTGCCGCAAGAGGATGCAAACCAGCCGAGTGTTCAGCAGCATCCGCAAATGGGCTGCGACTGACTCAGCCACCGTCGAGGTATCGGGCAGGGCGTGCACGGCTTGCGCAACTTCGGTCAGAATCTCTGCCCGACGATGCTCCTCGCGGGAGAGCTTGGTCAGACGGTTGGCCTCCAGGAGACTACCCAGTTGGCCGGCTAGAATGGTGGCCTTCATAGCCATGTCATCGTGGAAAAAATCGGGATCCGAAGCGCTCAGAAAGACGGCTGCGCCGATCACTTCGTTGGCCACCACCAGCGGTGCCGCCATCAGAGACTTGGCCTGGAATTCGCTGGCCATGGGATAGCGGTTGGGATCGACGCGATTCACATAAACGGTCCTGCGCTGCCGGACGGCCTCGATGGCAACCGCGCTGTCGCGAGCCTTCAAGCGCTGACCGCGGAAATTTTCCGCCAGCAAACCATCCGCTTCGGCAGCGACTAATTCATCCGGCGGACTCACACGCCAGAAATATGTGCCATCGACCTGAAAGAATTCTCGGGTGGTGCGGCAGAACATTTGAATCACGGAACCGGAAGGGGTGCCGTCCGCCATTGCCTCGGAGAATTGCAATAGCAATCTTTGAAAAGCCTCCTCGCCATGATGAAGTGGCGCCTCGGTTGGTGTGAAATGGCCAGTTTGCATAGTAGGCAACGATGCCAACTACAAGTAATTGAATATAATGGAAAAATAGTCCACAATCTCAATTTGAGTCAAGATTATTAGGGATGGGAGTGCCCAATTGTGAACCTCGACTGGAAAAGTCCCTGCTTCGCCCATATTCTTCGTCTCACTGTGAGAGTGAGAACCTTGGCTGAGACGATAATCTCTTAACGGCGAACCCACCAGCTTACAACCTAATCCCCCTAAGTAATTGATATTTATTGCTATTAGGCCACTATCCAGTTGTAACCCCCGGAGCTGCAAGGTTGGCAGAGACATTGCACCTGAAGTTACGACCAGATGTGTCTGGCGGAGAGGTCGTGCGCTTCCAAGAGCTTAAAAGGAGACTGATTACCGTCCTGGCATTGTGGGCGTTCTTTGTCGCGGCAGGAGCGATTATGCCCTGGCGCGCTTTCGCTCAAGCGGAAGTAGTACGGAAAGTGAAAACCAGGGTCTCTCCGAGCTACCCCGACTTGGCGCGCCGTTTGAGCATCCGCGGCACGGTGAAGGTGGTTGTAGTGGTTTCCCCCAACGGTAATCCGAAAGACGCCAGGGTGGTGGGCGGAAATCCGGTTCTGGTGAATGCAGCGCTGGACGCGGTGAAGAAATGGAAGTTTGAACCGGCGCAGGACGAGAGCACGGTGACGCTGGAATTCGATTTCCAGACTAAACGTCCGGCGGAGTAAGCCACACCCCACGGCACGAGGCGAACCTGCAATTTAGGGGAGGAATAGCGATGACGATTGGCAAGAAACTTTATGTGAATTTTGGCGCCGTCCTTGCGATGGTGGTGGTGTTGTTCCTGGTCAACCTCGTCGCCGTGCAACGGGAACACAGCGCCAAAGCTGCTGCCTCGCAAGCGTTACAGATGGCGCAGACCAACGACAAGATCCGTTTTCAGATGATGCAGAACCGGCTGTATCTGAGTAATTACCTGCTCAGCGGAGATACCCGTGAAGTCGAGAGATTGAACGACGGGCTGCGCGTCCTACAGGATTCCCTGCAAACCGCCCAGAACCTGGCCAATTCGGAGCAGCAGAAAGCCGCACTGTCGAAGGTGCAAGCCAGCGAGCAGAACTGGGGACACGACTTTGCGGCGCCGTTGATCGAGAAACGCAAAGATGTGGACAGCGGCAACGCCACGGTCGCTGAGTTGCAGATTTTCTACTTACAGAAAGACGCGTCGTCCTGGGTCAAGGCTGCCACCGATTCTCTGGAAGTGGCTGACCTGGAAAATACCAAGGTCCTGGAACTACGGCGAAAGTCCGATGAAACTGCGGCCACGGCTACCATCGTGATCGCGCTGTTCAGCACGCTTCTGGCGCTGGCCCTGGGCATTGCCATCGCTTACTCGACTTCCAAGTCGATCACGGAACCGCTAAGAAACCTGATGACGGTGGCGCGGCAGATCGGCAATGCCGGCGATCTGGATCATGAAATCGATCTCACCCGCAAAGATGAAATCGGCGAGTTGTCGCGAAGTTTCGCCACCATGGTCACTTACCTGAAAGAGATGGCAACCGTCTCGGAGGCAATTGCCGGCGGGAACCTGAATGTTGAAGTGCAGCCGCGATCGAAGGGTGACACATTAGGCAAAGCCTTCGTAAGCATGATCGAGGGTCTCAGAAGCCTGGTTCGCAATGTGCGGGATGCCGCCTCGCAGGTGGCCAGCGCCTCCAATCAAGTGGCAGGAGCCTCCGACGAATCCGCCAAGATCAGCCTGCAAACATCGTCCGCTATCGACGAAGTCACCAGCACCATGCACGAAATGAGCGTCAACGTGCAGAACATGGTGAAGAGCACGCAGACGCAGGCTTCGAGCGTCAGCGAAACCTCGGCTTCCATCGACCAAATGGTGGCTTCCATCCAGCGCGTGGCCGACACTGCGAAGGTATTGCTGGACATCTCCAACCGCTCCCGCGAAGAAGTGCATAGCGGCATCTCCACCATGGACAAGGCTACCGATGGATTGAACCGGATCAATACCACCATTCAGTCTTCCGGCGAGATCATCGATGTGCTGGGTCAAAGAGCGGACGATATCGGAAAGATCATCGAGGTTATCGACGACCTGGCGGAACAAACCAACTTGCTGGCGCTCAATGCTGCCATTGAAGCCGCTCGCGCGGGCGAGCACGGGTTGGGCTTTGCCGTAGTCGCCGATGAAGTTCGCAAGCTGGCGGAAAAGTCCGCGCAATCCACCAAGGAAATTTCCGACCTCATTCAGAGCATCCAGAAAGAGGCGCGTAAAGCGGTTGAGAACATGAACCGCAGCACTGGGATTGTCAACGAAGGGCTGGGTCTGGGACAGGAGCTCAACACGGCTCTACGCAAGATTTCCAACGTAGTCACCGAAGTGTACAAGTTCGCGCAGGAAATTGGCGCGGCCACCAACGAACAGTCTCACGGTTCAGCGCAGATCGCCCGCGCCACCACCCGCTTGAACGAGATCACCCACGAGATCAATTCTGCTGTGGAAGAACAGGCTTCGGGAGCGCACGCCGTCGTTAAAGCCATGGAGCGGATGCGGGAACTGGTGCAGCAAACCACTTCCGGCTCGACTGAACTGGCGGCTTCGGCGGAACAGATGTCGAAGATGTCCCGCGACCTACTCGACTCCATGGATCGATTTGCGCTGGAGCAGTTGGAGCGTATCACGGGCCGGCGCGTGGATAGGTCCACGTTGGCCAACGCCCGCCAGGCAGCTGCCGGGGCGCAGGGTTAAAACGGAAAAGATTGCGATGAACCGCGAATTGCACATCGTCGGCTTCCGGGTGGGACGGGAGACTTATGGAGCGCCCATCACTTCGCTGCATGAAATCGTGCGCGTTCCGGAAATCACGGCCGTACCCGATGCGCCCGCTTACATGGAAGGCGTAATCAATCTGCGCGGCAAGATCGTATCCGTGCAGGATCTGCGCAAGCGGCTAGGGGCAACCAATGTTGTTCCCAACCGCCGCAACCGGATTTTGGTACTCGAGCATCACGGACGCCTTTCCGGGTTGATTGTCGATTCCGCATCGGAAGTGCTCAAGATCCCGGCCGGGGACGTGGAACCGTCTCCGACAGAGTTCCTGGAAGGCGGCCTGAAGTGCGTAACCGGACTGGGGAAACATAATGGGCGGCTGATCATTCTGCTCGACATGACCAAGTTGCTGGATTTCAGCGCCCAAGGCGGAAATGGCGCTCCGGGCGAGGCTAAGGCCGAGGTCAAGACTGACAGCAAGACAGAAGCCCGGACAAGAACAAGCACAACCGAGGCGCGGGGCGCCGCGGCGTCCAAATAGCGTGGAGGAAAAGCACCAATTAATTCATGGCTAGCCCCACAGTGCAGATGCAACTGACGGAACCCGAACTCAAGCTGCTGCAGACGCTCGTCTATCAGGAGTGCGGCATGCATTTTGATTCACGCCGCACCCATTTCCTGCAGGACCGATTGCAGCGCCGTCTCAAAGAATGCCATCTGGATTCGTTTTACAGCTATTACCGCCTTCTGATCAGCAGTGAGGGTAAAGGAGAACTCACCAAGCTGCTGGAAAACCTCACCGTCAACGAGACCAGCTTCTTCCGCAACAAGGCGCAACTGGATTTGTTTCATAAACATGTTCTCGATCAGATGCTGCGCCGCAAGCAGGAGCGGAATGACTTCTCGCTACGCCTGTGGAGTGCGGGATGTTCCACCGGACAAGAACCTTACACCATGGCCATGCTGGTGGCGGATGCAATCTCCTACCATGTTTTGCGTAATCCTTCAGGGAAGGAGCTGCCGGTGCCCAAACCTCTCGTCCCGCCTCCCTGGAAAGTGGAGATTCTGGCCAGCGACATCAGCTACTCCGTATTGCGAGCGGGGCAGGAAGGGACCTACGGCGAGCATCAGATGTCTTCGGTGGATTACAGCTACCGGCTACGCCACTTCGACAAAGTCGGCGATCGCTACGCGGTGAAAAAGTCGCTGAAAGAGATGGTTCATTTCGACTTCCATAACTTAAAGACTGAATATCTGCCGCAGCGCTATGACATTATTTTCTGCCGCAACGTGATGATGTATTTCGATGAAGCCGAACAAAAGCGGCTGATCGAAAAGTTCTGCCGCTGCCTGAATGCCGGTGGCTATCTGTTTGTGGGGCACGCCGAGAGCCTGTTGGGTCTCACCGACAAGTTCAACATGGTTTACCGCGAAACCGGAACTGCGTACCAGAAGCTCGAGGTGGCCTTATGAGCCGGGTCCCGGACGAGCGCGGCGCGGAGCTGCGGGCGCTGTTTTTCGAAAGCTCACAGGAATTGCTGCAAGCGCTGAACGAAGATGCGTTGAGACTGGAGAAGCAGCCCGGGGACGGCGAAACCGTGCGCAGCATCCGGCGCATTGTGCATACCCTGAAGGGCGACGCGGCTGCGACTGGGTTTCAGGAGTTGAGCGAGGTAGCACACAAGCTGGAAGATGCCCTCGCAGGGGAAACTACTGCAGCGCAAGATTCGCTGGCAGAAATTGCCTTCCGGGCGGCCGACTTGTTCAGCGAGATGTTGAGCGCATATCGCAATGAAACGAAGCTTCCCTCCGCCGCGCCACTACAGAAAATGATTCGCGAACTGGCCCGGGCACCCAAGCCAGGAAGTTCTCGCGCCAAGAAAGACAAGCCGTCGGTCTCCGCCCAGGCGGTGTGGACTGAATATGAAAAACTTGCTATGCAGCGGGCTGCTAACCAGGGCAAACTCCTGTATCACATTCGCGTACAGGTTGACCCTGCATGCGCCATGCCCATTGCCGCGCGGCAGTTGGTACTCAAGGCTCTGACTGATGTCGGAGAAGTGCTGGGGTCGCGACCAGATGCCGGCTCGATGGAAGCAGTCAAGCAGATCCAGGTGTTACTGGCGAGTGACAAGGCTGCCCAGTTTCTGTCAGCAAAGTGCCAAATTCCTACCATCGTCTCAAAAGCGCAGGTTGAGGCCATTGAACTCCCCGCCCAAAAGACGACATCATCGGAAGCCGGCCCTTCCGGGCCTTCAAGCGGAAGGACACCAGAGTCTGTGACTGGAGCGCAGGCGCATTTGGAAGCTGAGGGAACCTCGACTGCTTCTTCTCCTGACGATGAGAGCGTTAGCAGAACGGCTTCCGCGCACGTAGACAACATCCTGCGGGTGGACGCCGAGCGCATCGACAACCTGCTCAATCTGGTGGGCGAACTGATCATCGGCAAGTCGATGTTGCAGCGGACGCTGAATGAATTTGCCCGGCAGCATCCCAAGGATTCGACGCGCAGCCGCTTCGCGGATGCCATGGCGTTCCAGTCCCGGGTTCTGACCGATCTGCAACGTTCGGTGATGAAAGTCCGCATGGTTCCGGTTGAGCAACTGTTCCGGCGATTTCCCCGCATGGTGCGTGATGTCGCCAAACAGTGTGGCAAGGACGTGGAACTGAAACTAAGCGGACAGGACACAGACCTCGACAAGGGACTGCTCGATGGCATCGCCGAGCCGCTGACCCACCTGGTAAGGAATGCTGTGAGCCACGGCATTGAGAGTGCAGAGGAACGCGCTCGCGTGGGCAAACCTCCACAAGGAACCGTCCATCTGCGCGCTTATCACCAAGGCAACCATGTGATGGTTGAGATCAGTGACGATGGCCGCGGCGTCGATGTGCAAAAGGTGAAGGCGCGCGCTCTACAGCAGGGGTTGTGGAACGAACAGGAGTCTGGCACGCTCGACGAAACGACCGCTCTCAATCTCATATTCCGGCCCGGATTCAGCACCGCCGACCAAATTACAGAAGTCTCCGGGCGCGGGGTTGGGCTGGACGTAGTGCAGAGCATTCTGCAACGGCTCAAGGGCACCGTCCAGATCGAAACCCGGCACGGGCAAGGCACCACCTTCCGATTGTGTCTTCCGCTTACGCTGGCCATTATCAAAGCTCTGTTGTTCCGTGTGGAAGAACGTCTCTATGCGATTCCTTTGAACGCTGTGGCCGAAATCGCGCGAGTGCAGGAATCGGACTTGCATCAGGTGGATAATCGCGAGGTCTTACAGTTGCGCAACCGCGCGCTGACCGTGATCCGTTTGGGAAACCGCACCACGAAGATATCCGAACATCATCCTTCCGATCGTCGGCACGGCAAGATTTTCGTGCTGGTCACCAACCTGGGAGAACGCAAGCTGGGACTATTGGTAAACGAACTGGAGGGTGAAGAGGAACTGGTAATCAAGGCGCTGGACGATCACACCGTGGAGACTGACCTGGTCAGCGGCGCGTCCATTCTGGGCGATGGGCGCGTGGTACTGATCTTGAACCTGGCTGCGATCGTCGACCGTTTCACCAAATCGCGTCCTGGGACCGGGACTGGTCCGGCTATGGGACTGTTGCTCTCTCATGCCGAACGTGCGAAAGCTGCCCAAGCCAGTGCGGGAGGGCCGCAATGAACGCACCCGTCCGCGTGCTAGTAGTTGATGATTCGGCCCTGATGCGCAAGCTGATTCCGCAGATCCTGGCGACCGATAGTTCGATTCAGGTGGTGGGAACGGCAATGGACGGCAACTTCGGTTTGAAGAAGATCGAAGAATTGAAGCCGCAGGTCATCACCCTCGATCTGGAAATGCCGGGCATGGGCGGTCTGGACATGCTGAAAGAAATCACACGCAAGCACCGCTTGCCGGTGATCGTGGTCAGCTCTCACAGCACCGAGGGAGCGTCGGTAACGCTCAAAGCGCTGTCCATGGGAGCTTTTGATTTTGTGGCGAAACCCAGCGACGTTTCCGCACGCATGCCGGAAATCGCCCACGAGCTTATCTCCAAGATTAAAGCTGCCGCACAGAGCCGGGGGCTGAGGGTGTCTCCGCAGTCTCTGTCCGAAGCCAGGCCGGTGGAAAAAGCGGCGCCCAACACCAAGCAACGCCCCACCCGCGTTGTCGCCATCGGGGTGTCGACCGGTGGCCCGCAGGCTTTGCAGTATCTGCTGCCGCAATTGCCCAAAGATTTCCCGGGCACGATTCTGATCGTGCAGCACATGCCGGAGGGTTTCACGGAAATGTTTTCCCGGCGATTGGATGAAATCTGCTCCATCAAGGTGAAGGAAGCCCAGTCGGGCGATCTCCTGCTGGCAGGCCGCGCCCTGGTATGTCCGGGCAGCCGCCATTTGAAAGTCAAGCGCATGCCGCTGGGCGATGTCGTCGTCCTGAGCGATGAGCCGCGAGTTAACGGCCACCGTCCCTCGGTGGATGTGCTATTCCGCAGTGTTGCCGAAGAATTTGGCAACAATAGTCTGGGCGTACTTATGACCGGCATGGGAGAAGATGGCGCACAGGGCCTTGGCCAGTTGAAGGCCGCGGGAGCGATGACCATCGCGCAGAACGAGGAGTCCTGCGTGGTCTATGGGATGCCGAAGGCGGCGATTGAACGCGGCTACGCTGTCCGCGTGGTCGGCCTGGAAGCGCTTGGCAATACCTTACAGGCGCAATGCATGCCGGAGCGTAAGAACACCGACCCTGCAGACGGCGGACGGGCCGCTGGAGCAGGCAAGAGTTGAGTCGTAAGTCCGGCGCGAAAGCTCCGGATCAATCAGCAGATGGAGGTTGTTATATGGAGCAATTTGTTCCAGTAAAGCGCAGCAAGGACGGTCAGCCAGTCCGCTACCTGGTAGTGGATGATTCCGTCTTCGCCCGCAAGAACCTGGCCCGCATGATCGAGACTTTCGGGGGTCAGCTTTGCGGCGAAGCGGGAGACGGCATGACCGCCATCACCGAATACGACCGAACCAATCCAGATATTGTGCTGATGGACATCACCATGCCGCAGATGGAAGGGATCGAGGCTGCCGAAAAAATCGTGCAGAAGCATCCCGATGCGCGCGTAGTCATGGTGTCGTCGGTAGGGTATCAGGAGAACATTGTGGCGGCTCTGCAGCGTGGCGCGCGCCATTTCGTGCAGAAGCCAGTCAAGCCCGAGGTTCTGTACGAAGTCATCAAGTACGTAATGGGAGATGACGGCACCGTGGCCAGTGCCGCGGGCGCGGGAGACTAACCATGAAGATGGAATTGATCCAGCCTTTCATCAATGCGGCGGACGCCGTGCTGGCGCAGGGCTTGCAATGTTCCATGTCCATCGGCAACCTCAGCATGGAGGCAGAGGCTTACCGGCGGAAAGGAATCGCCGCACTGATCTGGGTTACCGGAGATATTGAAGGCAGAATCATTCTGGACCTTGCCCCGGAGACCGCGGTGCGCGTGGCCAGCAAGTTCGCGGGCGCAGAACTGCCGGAAACCGATGCATTAGTGCGGGAAACCGTTTTCGAACTTGCCAATCAGGTGATTGGCAACGCGGTGACCGTGCTCAATAATGAGGGTTTTCACTTCCGCGTCCATCCCCCTGTGCTCCATACCTCGGAACATGGTCCCAAGAGCAGTGAGGACACCGAAGCGTTGGTGATTTGCTTTGAAACGGGCATTGGCGATGTCTTCATGAACATTGCGCTGCGTTATGGCCAGTCCCATCACTCGGCGGCGGTAGGACAGTAGGCGCAAGAATTGTTGGTTGTCGACTTCGAGCAAAGCCGAGAATCAACAACTCTTCTATGGTCCTGCCAGAAGGAAAACCGGATTCTGCGGCGGAGGAGTTCCCCCCGGCCCTGGTGGCGGCTGGGCACTGAAGGGCGCTGTCATCTGCACCAGCAGGGTGTCGTTGGAAGTCTGAATGATCGAAGTATCCCCGGCGTCACAATTCGAAAGGTAAACCCTCGAACTATCCGCAGCTGCCGCAATTGACAATTCCGCCCAGGTTTTCACCGTGCAAAACGCTGGAAGCGCCGGAACCGAAGTAAAGGGGATGGTGGTCTTCACGGTGAAATCGGCGGCGTTGATCACTGTTACCTTCGAGGTCAGAACACCACCAGCGACCGCACCGCTGGAAATATAAAACCGGGTTCCGTCCGCGAGTGCCGCTACTGACTTCGGATTGGCGATGGATATGGGCGTGGCCGGAAGAGTATCGGTGCTGGCATCGAGTGAAGTCACGGTATTGGCCGCGGGATTGACCACGTAAATCCGGTTCAGGTTGGGGTCGTACACCATGTAATTGGCACCTACGCCGACCGAGATGCTGCTGACCACCGAATCTGAAGATGTATCGATAGCGGCCACCAGGCCGCTTCCCTGGTCCAGTACATATATTCTTTGGCTGTCGGATCGAGCTACCACCCACACCGGCGAAACCCAGCCGAAACCCGCCAACGGAGGATTCGAGACCACACTCTTGTCCTCAGTGTTGATAACGGTCACCGAACCGCCGCTGCCATTTGTTCCCTGATTGGCCACATACACCTTCTGGGTATCGGGTGTCTCGGCGAGGGCAACCGGACTCGTGCCCACCGTGATGTAGTTCGTGACCACAAGGTTTGCAGTCGAAATGGCCGCAACCATGTTGCTCTTGAAGTTTGCAATATAAACCGTTGCGGTTTCTGTGCTGCCGACGAATACCGGCATTGAACAAGGGGGTGTACCGCAGGAAGACGGCAAGCTGATGGTGACGACCGGCTGTGGACTCGCGGCGCTAAATTCAGAAACCGTGTCATCCAGGCTATTGGCGACAAAAATCTGGGTAGCACCTATCAGCGCCGCGTGCACCGGTCCGAGGCCGGTTTGCGATTGCGATGTAGCAGAGTCTCCGGAGACATCGATGGTGGTACTGGCCCCTGGATTGTTGGTGCCATTGTCGCTGATCATCATGACTATGTGTGTAAAGGCGGGGTTGGGCTGATTGGGAATGATAGGATTTGCCACGGGGCGGTAGGTCTCTCCGCAACCGAAGCAAAGTAGAAAGAGAATCCCTAACGTGAGGGATTGAGCCCCGCGACAGACGTTTGTGCCGAATTTCAGCAATGCATTGCGGTTCAACATAGGAGATATCAGAGAATTGTCCATTCTAAGGGTTGGATGCGATCTGCGCCACAAGACCGCTCTGGGTTTTTAGCTGTTCGCTGTTGGCTTCTCAGGGATTAGTGGCGAAGGGATGGGCGATGGTTGCCCGTACTCGGTACAAACCAACGCGGAAGAAGCGCGGCGAATCAACGGAGAATAGTACTGAGCTCGAAGCTAACGGCCAAGAGCCAAGAGCTTCTTATGCCCCTCCGCGGGATCTTCTTCCTCCAGCAGATTCTCGCGTGGCTGCGGACGGCTTCTTCTTGCCTTCCATCTCCGCCAGGCTTTGCTTCAGAGCCGACATCAAATCGACCACTGGGGCGAGCTTCTTAGGCTTCTCGACTTCGGCGATCTTTCCCCCTTCCAGTTTGGTCTGGATGAGGTTCTTCACATTGTCCTGGAAGGTGTCGTGATATTTTTCCGGGTCCCAGTCGGCGGCGAGAGCCTCGATCAACTGGTGGGCGACTTTTACTTCTGCATCTTTCAATTCGACATCAGGCGCGCCGAAGCCTTCGACTTTGCGCACTTCTTCCGCGTAGTACATGGTGTGCAACATCATTCCGCCTTCGTGCGGACGCAGGAAAACCGTGTATTCGCGATTGTGCATGGTGAGCTTGGCAATGGCCACGTACTCGCTTTCCTCGAGGGCTTTAGTTAGCAGAGCGTAAGGTCGGCGTCCGGCTTCTTCCGGAAGCATGTAATAAGAAGACTCGAAAAAGACGGGATCGACCTCGCTTGACTTCACGAATTCCAAAATCTCCATGGTCTTGGCGGTTTTGGGCTCGATCTTCTTGATCTCGTCGGGCTCGATCACAACGTACTCATCTTTGCGGTATTCGTAGCCCTTTACGATGTCGCTGCGTTCCACCACTTTGCCGTCCGCCAGGCAAACGTATTGTTGTTTCAGCCGGGAGAGGTCGTCGCGATGTAGCATGTTGAAGGAAACGCCCGAGCTGCGCGCGCCGGAAAACAAGCGCACCGGCATGGAGATCAATCCAAAGGTAAGATATCCCGTCCAAACGGAGGCTGCCATGATTCACCCTGTGAATTTAGATGACGCCAGAGATGCTTTAATGATGTGAGTCTAAACTACATCCAACTCTTTGATGCACAAAGGTCGCGCCAGTAACCTCAAAGCCAAGCACGACACCGTGGGGCGCGACAAAGCATAACACTAGAGCTAGTAGTATCTGATGTGGTTCGTCATATTCATCGGAACAGAGTTTAATCTCGCATGCCAGAGTGGTGGCACAACCTATTGATTTCAGGGTACATACACTCGATTCGCACTCTAGTGACTGCGCTGTTGGTGACGTTTTCCTTCACCGCTTTGGCCCGATTAGTCCGGGGTGTGAGTCTTTCCGGCGCTGCGGCCGGGGCCGCGATTTGCTTCGTGCTTCTTGCCAGCGCCGGCCCCGGGGCTTTCGCCGCCCTGGTTTCGGTCTTCATCTTGACCTGGATCAGCACCCGCCTGGGCTACGGCCGGAAACAAAGGCTGGGCACGGCGCAGAACCGCGAAGGCCGCTGTGCATCTCAGGTGCTGGCAAATCTTTCGATAAGCGCCGCCTGTGCCGCAAGCTTCGCGATCACGGGAAACGCCACCTTTCTTGTGGCGACCGCGGCCGCACTGTCGGAAGCCGCTGCTGACACCGTTTCCAGCGAACTCGGTCAGGCTGGATCGTCGAAGGCACGACTGATCACTAGTTGGAAGGTAGTCCCGGCTGGGACCGATGGCGGCATCAGCGTGGCAGGAACATTGGGCGGCATTTCCGCCGCGCTGTTGGTCACTCTAGTTTGCGTTGGTGTGGGAATGTTTCCGCTAAGACAGACCGCGACCTCAGTCATGGCCGCGCTCTTCGGTATGATCGTCGACAGCTACCTCGGGGCAACGTTCGAGAGAAGAAAGCTATTAAACAACAACGGAGTCAATTTTCTGGGCACTCTTGTCGCCGCTGGGGGCGCATTACTATTGACGTAAAGGATTCATGAATCAGGGTTCTGGAGGCCGCATGGGTGCATCTAATTTGAGGACATCGACTCTCAACCTGATGAAGACTCGTACATTCTTTGTAGGCTGCATCCTGGCCGTGACCGTTCTGTTGTTTGCTCATCGCGGGCACGGCAACGGCCAACCCCTGGGATTTACATCCGTCGTCGATTTGACTCATGCGCTGAATGCGCAGGTTCCGACTTTCGAGGTCACCGACAAATCTCCGTATCAGGTGAAGACCCTCGCCACGGTGGGCAAAGACCATTACTTCCTACGGGAGTTTTGTGTGCCCGAACACTTCGGGACTCATCTCGATGCTCCCGCCCACTTCGCCGAGGGCCTGTGGACTGTGGATCAGATTCCTCCGGAGCGGTTGGTGTCGCCGCTGGTGGTGATCGATGCCATCGCCGAAGCGAAGGCAAACCCCGATTATCAGATTGCGGTCGAAGACGTCGCAGCATGGGAACGCATTCATGGTGAGATTCCACCCAACGCGGTCGTGATCGCCAATACGGGATGGAATGTCCGCTGGAATTCGGCTGCGGAGTATCGCAATGCCGACGCCCAGGGTGTAAAACACTTTCCGGGATATTCAAAAGATACCGCGAAGTTCCTGGTGGAAGGGCGCAAGGTGAATGGGCTCGGGATCGATACCCTGAGCATCGACTACGGTCCCTCGACTGATTTCCCTGTCCACCAATACACCATGTCGCATAGCATTTATCACCTCGAGAATGTTGCCAATCTGGACCACGTTCCTGTGAGCGGCGCAATCGTCGTGGCAGCGCCTATCAAATTGGAAGGCGGTTCAGGAGGCCCGGTGCGGATTCTGGCCCTGGTGAAGTGATTTTGGTGTGCTGATGAAAGTTCTGCGGCTTTCCTCGATTCGTGCTCATCTCATTGACCGTTCAGCGCTGCAGATAGCTGTGAAACGGAGGCCATCATGAGCGACCCGCGTTACCCTGTCGGCAAATTCACTTATTCCAACCCACCTGATGAAGCCCAGCGCAGGCAAATGATCGGTGATATCGAGCAAGCTCCGACTGCGCTGCGTGCTGCCATCAAGGGATTGACTCCGCAACAAATTGAAACTCCATATCGCGATGGGGGCTGGACGGTGCGGCAGGTAATTCATCACGTGCCCGAGAGCCACATGAATGCCTACATCCGCTTCAAGCTGGGGCTGACGGAAGATACTCCGACCATCAAGCCGTACGAGGAAGACCGCTGGGCGAACACGGGCGAGGTGAAATCGACACCGCTGGAAGTCTCACTGGCGCTGCTGGATTCTCTACACGACCGTTGGGTGCGACTGTTACGTTCGCTACAGCCAGAGGAATGGAAGCGCCAGTTCAATCATCCCGAGATGGGCCCCATACCACTCGAAAAGAGCCTTGCGCTATATGCGTGGCACGGACGACATCATGTGGCGCACATCACGGAGTTGCGCAAGCGTATGGGGTGGTAGAGGGGACTACATCATTGTTTGCACGCGCCAAACCAGGTAACTGGCGGCTTCTCGCAGCACGGCTTCTGCGCGCTGCCATCCCAAATGCGGACGAGAATCGGGTCGTGGGGCAATGTAGACTTCGACGTTCTCGTGCTGCAACAGCTTCCGAATACGGAATACGTGATATGCATCGCTCACAGCGACGCAACTTCGCATATGGTTGGTGCGCATGATGACCGCAACCCGCTCCGCCGACTGCGCCGTGTCTGTACCCTGAGTTTCGGCGATCAGGCTGGCATCGGGAATTCCGCGGCTCATCAGATAGTCGTGCCCTACTCCGCCTTCACTGAAACTGGGATCAGCTGCCGCACCGCCTGTCGTAATCACCACCGGGGCCACGCCTTGCTGGAAAAGCTCGAAGCCATGATCCAGACGAGCACGATAGACGGGTGACGGCCGTCCCGAGTACTCAGCCGCGCCAAAGACCACGATGGCATCGGCGGAATGAATCTGATCTTCAGCAGCCGCGCGGACGATCCCGCCACAGATTGCTGCGAAATAGGCCAGGGCCGCAGCTATCGCCATTGCCAAGCCGTAGCGCAGCCAGACACCGGCCGTGCGCGGCTTCTGTCCCTGGTTCATCCCTGCCGGGTTCATCCTTGTGCGAAAAACTCAGAAATTTCCTGAGAGGTAATTGCGCCTTCCCGCATGATGCGCCAGCGTGCTTCCTCGTCGGTGAGATCGATGATGGTCGAAGGGATTTCGCGCGGCGAGGTGCCACCATCCACAATGATGGCAATACGGCCTTTCAACTGTTCCCGCACTGCTTCCGCGGTCGTGCACTCGGTTTCTCCACTAAGGTTGGCGGAAGTCGCGGTGATGGGAATGCTGCAAGCTTGCACCACCGCGAGGGGGATCTTGGCGCTGGGTATGCGCAAGGCAACGTTGCCAGTGTTGGCGGTCACCTTCAACGGCAGGCGGGACGCGGCTTTAACGATGATGGTGAGCGGCCCCGGCCAGAAGCGACGTGCCAGTTTGTAGAACTCTTCAGGCAGCGGCCTCGCCAACTCCTCGGCCTGGTCGACACTTTCGATTAATAGCGAGAGCGGCTTGTGGCGGGAGCGGGATTTGATGTCGTACACGCGATCGACCGCGAGAAGATTGAAGGGATCAGCGGCTAGGCCGTAGAAAGTATCCGTTGGCATGCCCAGCACTTCACCCGCGCGAATCTGGTCGGCGGCGTAGCGAATCAGCGACGGCTCCGGGTTCGCACTGTTAATTTTAACGATCTCGGCGCGCACACTGCTCCTTCCGCCACAATGTTCTGAGAACGCGAAAGTTAACATACCATGAACTCGCCGTGCAAGCGGAGGAAACGGGTATGATTCTTCCAGGAAAAGGTCCTTGAAGAAAAACACTGCCGGCTCCAACCCGGATGTCCACGACCGTTTGCGCCCTATCGAAGGCCGTCACAATGCGCTGGTCAAGGAACTACGCAAGGCCTTCAGCCATGGCGATCTGACCGATGACGGCCACTGCGCCATTGAAGGCATGCGCATCCTGGAAGAGGCCATACGTAGCGGACTTCGCTTCCGCGCGGTCTTCTTCAATGAGTCAGCGCTGGCCAGGGCCGAGCGCCTTCTGCCCCAACTTGCCGCGTATGTGGAAACCCTGCTGCTGCCTGACAAGCTGTTTGCCACTGCCGTCCCTAGTGACAGTCCGCAGGGCGTCGCGGCCCTGGTGCGCTGTCCGGTCTTCACTGTGGACGACGTGCTGGCTAAATCGCCAGCCGGACCGGTTCTGGTGATTGCAGGAGTTCAGGATCCAGGGAATTTGGGGACTATCCTGCGCTCGGCGGAGGCTTTTGGGGCTGCTGGGGTGCTGCTTGGAGAAGGCACGGTGGCCCCCTTTAACTCAAAAGTTGTGCGCGCTTCGGCCGGGTCGGTGTTCCGTTTGCCGATTGCGAGAGTCGCGCTGGCCGAGGTTCTTCAGGAAATGCGTTCTCGCGGCCTGCGGCTAGTCGCCACTTCATCTCACAAAGGCACGCCCCTGCACGACGCAAAACTGACAGGCCCGTTGGCCGTCTTTATTGGCAGCGAGGGTGCGGGCCTGCCGCGGGATCTTCTGGCTCACATGGACGAAACTTTGGCCATTCCACACTCGGAGCATGTGGAATCGCTGAATGCAGGGGTGGCGGCGAGTATTGTTTTGTATGAGGCGGCACGGCAAAGAACAAGATAATTCACCACGGAGACACGGAGTCACGGAGAAAAGCAGGTCAATTCATGCTGATTGAGGAGCAAACCACAGAAGCGATTATCGGAGCCGCGATCGAAGTCCACCGGGAACTCGGTCCCGGTCTTCTCGAATCGGCGTATGAGGAGTGTTTCTGTCACGAGTTACACCTGCGATCTTTGAATTTTCAGCGGCAAGTTGAACTCCCGGTTATCTATAAAGGCCTCAAGCTCGATTGCGGCTACAGGCTGGATGTTCTGGTGGAAAATGCAGTGGTGATCGAACTGAAAGCAATCGAACAAATCATGCCGATTCACCAGGCCCAACTGTTAACGTATCTAAAGCTTACGGCGAAGAAAGTAGGACTGTTGATCAACTTCAACGTAGCAATTCTAAAGAACGGAATTGTACGGAGGGTTTTGTAAAACACAGGTTTTCTCCGTGACTCCGTGTCTCCGTGTCTCCGTGGTGAAACGGGTTTGCCATGAGTCTTTTTCCAACCACTCCGAACCCCGACAACTCCAGTGACCGCACCCGCCCGCTGGCTGACCGGATGCGTCCGCTGACGCTTGACGAGTTTGTGGGCCAGGAGCACCTGGTCGCTCCCGGCAAGCCACTGCGGACACAGATTGAGCGCGACGATCTGGGCTCGCTCATCTTTTGGGGACCTCCGGGCACTGGTAAAACCACGCTGGCGCAGATCATTGCCCGTGTCACGAAGGCCGAATTTATTGAGTTTTCCGCCGTACTTGCGGGGATCAAGGAAATCAAGCAAGTGATGGCCGAGGCCGAGCGCGCCCGCCAGTACGGCACGCGCACTATTGTCTTTGTCGATGAGATTCATCGCTTCAACAAAGCTCAACAAGACGCATTTCTGCCGCATGTAGAAAAGGGAAATATTCGCCTGATCGGCGCGACCACGGAGAATCCATCGTTTGAAATTATTTCGGCATTGCTCTCGCGCAGCCGCGTTTATACGCTTAAGCCGTTGACGGAGGAGCAAATCGTAGTGCTGCTCAAGCGCGCTTTGAACGATAAAGAGCGCGGCCTTGGTGCCATGAACCTCAAGGCTTCCGACGAAGTCCTGGCCAAGATTGCGTCTTATTCTAGCGGCGACGCTCGCACTGCTTACAACGCGCTGGAAGTGGCCGCATCGCTGGCAGGTGGAGCGAAAAGCGAAATCACTGACGCCATTGTCACCGACGCTCTGCAAAAGCGTGTCTTGCTCTATGACAAAGCCGGCGAAGAGCACTACAACCTGATCTCTGCGTTACATAAATCCGTGCGTAACAGCGATCCCGACGCCGCTCTTTACTGGTTGGCACGAATGCTGGAGGCTGGAGAAGATCCGCTGTACATCGCTCGCCGTGTAGTGCGCATGGCAGTCGAAGATATCGGTCTTGCGGATCCGGGCGCGTTGTCGCTGTGTATGGCTGCGCGCGATGCGGTCGATTTCATCGGCATGCCGGAGGGCAATCTGGCTTTGGCGCAGGCGGTTGTGTATCTGTCAGTGGCACCGAAGTCGAATGCGCTGTATACGGCATACGGCGCAGTCCAGCAAGACGTGGAACAAACCGCGGCGGAGCCGGTGCCGCTGCATCTCCGCAATGCTCCGACCGGATTGATGAAAGGCATGGGCTACGGCCAAGGATACAAATACGCCCACGACTTGGAAAACAAGGTCGCGGACATGCAGTGTTTGCCGGACAATCTGCGCGACCGCGCCTACTATCAGCCCACTAACGAAGGGACTGAAAAGCGAATCCGGGAAAGACTGGAAGAAATTAAGAAGATGAGGAGCAGGAAGAGCTCTGAGTAGACTTCCTTATCTCGGTCACTCAGCCTGATCTTCTGAACCCTTCCTGCCGGCCTCTGCGTCTAAGGTACAAAGGAGAACTACCTGTATGAATCCCCCAGCTTCTACTATTTCCGCTCCCGAAGAAACTCGCTCCGGCACTCCTACAACCTATTCGGCGAAATCCTATTCGGCGCGCAGCACGACCTCACCACTCGCGCCGGACACCATCAAACGTCGCGAACCTCGCCCGCAAGATGTGCAGATTGAAATTCTCTATTGTGGAGTTTGCCACTCCGATCTGCATCAAGTCCGCGATGAGTGGCATGACGCGCTGGCGACTGTTTATCCCTGCGTGCCGGGACACGAAATTGTCGGCAGAGTGGTCCGCGTCGGCAAGGCAGTCAAGAAATTCAAAGCGGGCGATCTCGCCGCCGTCGGCTGCCTGGTGGATTCGGACCGCACATGCGAAAACTGCCGCGCCGGTCTCGAGCAATACTGCGAGAGCATTCCCACCTTCACCTACAACGGCGAAGACAAGGTGCTCGGCGGAGTCACGTATGGCGGCTACTCCGACAGCATCGTCGTGGACGAGGCATTCGTTTTGAAAGTTTCCGATAAGGTGGACCTTGCCGCTACTGCGCCACTGCTTTGCGCTGGCATCACTACCTATTCACCGATGCGACACTGGAATGTTCGCAAAGGGCAGAAGGTTGGCATCGTGGGATTGGGCGGCCTCGGTCACATGGGCGTGAAAATCGCTCATGCATTGGGCGCTCATGTGGTGCTGTTTACCACGTCGCCGAACAAAGCCGCAGACGCGCGGCGCCTTGGGGCCGATGAAGTCGTCATCTCGAACAACGCTGATGACATGCTCAAGCATGCCGGGAGCTTCCACTTCATTCTGGATGCGGTTTCGGCTGAGCACGATCTTAATGCGTATCTCGCATTGCTGAAACGCGACGGCACGCTGGTGATGGTGGGAGCACCATCGAAGCCATTGCCGGTTTCTGTGTTTAACCTCATCATGGGACGCCATAGCTTGGCCGGCTCGGGCATTGGCGGGATTCAGGAAACGCAGGAGATGCTCGATTTCTGTGCTGATCACGGTATCACCGCCGACATCGAACTGATCAAAATTCAGCAGATCAACCAGGCTTACGAGCGCCTGCTTAAAGGCGATGTGAAGTACCGCTTTGTGATTGATATGGCGTCGCTGAAGTAGAGCGAAATTGCGGCGGGTTCCTAGCCCCAGGTTCGCATCCAAAACCGGACGCGAGCCTGGGGACCAAGTGACGATTCAGCCCAAACTGGCGAAGAAAACGAATCCCGACCGGCAAGATTTTCATCTTCCTTAAGTAGTTTGTTCGCCTTGCCGGAGGGTTTGTGTCGACCAATCCTACTACCGCAACAGCCGCTGCTTATGCGTCCAGGCCGCTCCATATTGAGCAGGTCGAAGATCTGCTCAAGTTACACAAAGCGTCCCAGAAAATATCGTCGATTCTCGATCTTGATGAACTCATCGACATGGTTGTCAACGACGTAGCTCGCTCCTTTGGGTGCATCGATGCGGACATCTACCTGCACCATGAAGAGCGCGGCGAGTTGGTGCTGGCCAGCGCTTGTGGATGCGACGGCTGCGATGCCCACGGTCCCGGCCATAGTTTGAAGATTGGAAAAGAAGGAATGGTTGGCCACGTGGCCGCTACCGGCCAAATGCGCTATGCCCCGGATGTGCGGGTCGATCCTTATTACATTGGGTGCGAAGAATCGACGCTTTCTGAAGTTGCCATTCCGCTTCATGTGGAAGGTCAACTGGTCGGCGTGTTTAGCACTTCGCATCATCAACTGGATGCGTTTCCGCTGGAGCAGATCCGGTTGCTGCAAGCGCTGTGCAGTGACGTTGCCGTGGCGATTCACAACGCTCGCCGGTTTCGAGATGAACAAGATCGCCGCCAGGAGATGAGCCGCGAGGCCCAGGAGGCCCGCACCATTCAGCAGGCTCTGTTGCCCAAGAGTTCGCCGTACATTCCCGGATTTGCGGTGTCCGCGTTTTCTATCTCCGCTGGGGCCGTGGGCGGCGATTGGTACGATTTCATTCCCATGGGCGAAGGCCGCTGGGCGCTGGTGCTCGCCGACGTCGCGGGCAAAGGCACAGCCGCAGCTTTGCTGATGTCGGCGACTCGTGGCATGTTGCGCTCACTGGCGGAAACCAGCTGCACGCCCAGTGAAGTGCTGACCAAGCTGAACCGCCTGCTGGTCGAGGACTTCCCTGCTGGGAGATTTGTGACCATGGTGTACGCGGTGCTCGATCCGGCTCGCCGCAAACTGCTGTTTGCCAGCGCCGGCCATCTACAGCCGCTTTTGGTCACGGGAGACACGGCGCGTTTCGTAGAGACCGAGAAAGGCATGCCGCTAGGAATCGGCTCAGGAGATTATTCGCAGATCGAAGTTGACTTGCCGAAAGACTCTCGGCTGGTGTTGTACAGCGACGGCATCACCGAAGCGGAAAACGGCGACCAAGCGGAGTATGGGGCTGAGCGCTTGCAGAACCACGTCTTGCAACTAGAAGCATCCGCTGAGAGCATCCTCGCCGATGTGCGGACTTTCGCCAACGGAACCGGACTCCGCGATGACGCTACGGTGATTTTCGTAAGAGCCTGAATGGCATGCTGACGGGAAGATCTACCCGAAACGCGCTTTGTGCTCTTTCAGAATGCAGCGATCCATCATCACAAATATTCCCGCTTTCCGCGCCTTCTCCGCTGCGGCTTCGTTGATGACTTCTTCCTGCATCCAGACGGCTGGAATTTTGAGTTGGATCGCCTGATCCACTACTTCACCGACAAATTCCGGGCGGCGGAAAATGTTCACTATGTCGATCTTCTCCGGGACATCTCGCAAAGATGGATACGCCTTCTCGCCCAGCGAACCTTTAATCTCAGGATTCACTGGAATAATCTTATAGCCGTGGGTTTGCATGTATGCCGAAACTCCGTGACTGGGACGCAACGGGCTATTCGAGAGTCCGACTACCGCGATGGTCTTGGCACGTTTCAGTAGGTCAGTAATAGGATCAGCGGGAGACGAAGCCATACCGGAACATTGTAGTGGTGTGAAGGAAGAGACGACAATGGGGTCCGACTATTCGCCCTTCTTAGTCGTATCCAGTTTTTGCTTGAACATTTTCAGCGCGAGCTTGCGAACAGTGTCGGACACTTCTTTATTGCCGGAAAGATGTCTCAGGTCTTGCGTGAGCAGGTGCTTGATCAATCCCAGAGAGACGTCGATCGGAGTTCGCGGATTGGAGGTGAGGGCGCGGACGATGGGATATTGCTTAATGAATCGCCGTTTCATGGGAATGGCGCGCAGCACGGATTCCAGGACATTCTTTTGTCCGGCAAATCTCTCGACTTCACCGTCCGTCACCTTGGGCGACTCGAGCACAGCCAGTGCCACGATCTTTGTGCCATCGCGGATCAGCAGTGACCGTTCCTCTTTATTGCCTTTCATCGCTAACTGGATGCGGCCTTTGATGTCCAACTTAGCAATCTTTTGCAACGCGCTGCCCCGCTGTTCGTCGGCGCTCAGGATCCATTTCTTGAGTGGCGCTCTCTTGGCGGCCGCCGCTCCGCCCGGACTTCCCACGGACGTGACCGGCTCCGAAGTTTCAGCGGGCGTTGCCTGGACTTCGCTTGCGACTTCTTCGTACGCTCCGCCAATGGGCTGGAAGGCCTTGCCCGCTTCGGCAACGATTTCTGCCGCGTGCTCGGAGAGATAAGCAGTGAGGGCTTCTTCGGAAATCTCAGAATCATTCCCGCGTGCGTTATCGGCCTCCGGCGAAGTCGCGGTCGGCGACGCCGACAGCTTCTCCCGGATTGCTTTGGTTTCAGCTTCTGTGAGGTTCGGATTTGATCTAAGCACGTTCAGGACTTCTTGCGTTGCATTGACCCGCGCACTGCTCAACATGATCCCTACTTGCTCTCGAGTTGCAGAGACTGCGAGGGCCATGAGGGATTCCGCACTCACTGATGGATTTTCCAGCAACCTCGGCAGCAACCCCGGCCTCAGATTCTGAGGATCAGCCAGGTAGTTCAAGACTTCCTTGGAAGTTGCCGGATTGGCCGCGGCATCGCGGGCTGAGACTTCGTCCCATCCGGCCAACGTAAGCCGTGCCTGCTGCGCAAATACTTTGTTCTCGGTTGCCAGATGCACCAGAATCTCGATCATTTCCGGCGGGGGCACGGCAAGACCGCCTCGGGCGGCCGAATGCATCAATCCGGACGGCACCGCGGAAGCGCGAATCAGATCGATCATGCGTGGCATAGGTCTGGTCTTGTCTCCCAAAATCTCTGACACTACAGGATCAAACAGAGGTGAAGGTCTTTCCAGTTTTTTCGTTGGAGGTAACGTTACGAAAGGAACATCTGCCGGAATGACGGACAAATTCTAGTTCTGGTCCGCCTTCTCACCTCTCCGCATCTGCAAGTAGGCCCGGATAAACGGCTGCAGATCGCCGTCAATCACGCGATCCACGTCGCCGACTTCCATCTTGGTGCGATGGTCTTTGATCAAGCGATAGGGTTGCAGCACATAGGAGCGGATCTGCGAGCCGAAATCGATATCCAGCTTTGAGGCCTCGATCTTCTTGGTGGCTTCGCGCTTTTTCTCCATCTCAAACTCATAGAGTTTCGAGCGCAGCATGCTCATGGCGCGATCCTTGTTCTTGTGCTGTGAACGCTCGTTCTGGCAGGCGGCTACAATTCCCGTGGGAATGTGGGTAATCCGTACTGCCGAGTCGGTGGTATTCACGTGCTGACCGCCCTTGCCACTGGAACGGTAGGTATCAATCCGCAAATCTTCGGGCTTGATAATGACTTCGATGCTGTCGTCAATTTCCGGCGATACATAAACGCTGGCAAACGATGTGTGCCGACGCTTGGCTTGGTCGAAGGGAGAAATCCGCACCAGTCGGTGCACGCCGATTTCACTGGTCAGCAGCCCAAAAGCATATTGGCCGTTGACCGCGAAGGTGGCCGACTTCAGCCCGGCTTCGTCCCCAGGTTGGTAGTCGTAGAGAACGGTCTTGAAACCCTGGCGCTCCGCCCACCGCAAATACATTCGCAGCAGCATGTCAGCCCAGTCTTGGGACTCGGTGCCGCCGGCCCCCGGGTGAATAGTCACGATGGCGTTGAGCGCGTCGTGATCTCCTGAGAGCAGCGTCTCGGTTTCCAATTGATCAACTCGTTCGCGCAGAGAGGTAATTTCACGGCGCAAGTCGGCATCAACCGACTCGCCTTCGCGTGCCAGATCAAAGTACGCGGCAATGTCATCAGTGCGTCGCAGCAGGTCGGCCTCGGTGGCCAGACCATCTTCAATGCGCTTTTTCTCGCGCATTACTTGCTGGGATTTCTTGGGATCGGACCAGAAATTGGGGTCGGCAACTTGCTTTTCCAATTCGCTTAGTTGCTGACGCAGCTTGCCTGTGTCAAAGGTACTCCCGGAGTTCGCGGACTTTGTCTTTCAGCACTGCGTATTCCTGTTCGAGTTCAACATTCATAGTCACGGCCTCGTAGATTGCGGCTTGGGGATGAAAAGTGCCAGCACACAAATTATCGCACACGCGTATGCGAACCAGTCCCCATGCCGGGTGTAGAAAGTGGTTTGGTTCGACAGCGCGTAAGGAGCATCGAGCGATGTCCGGATCTTGCGCGGCACGCTGGCTACGATTCGGCCGTAGGGATCGATAGAGGCAGTGACCCCGGTATTGGTGTCTCGCAGCAACCAGCGAGCATTCTCGACTGCCCGCATGCGAGCTTGCTTGAGGTGCTGTGCGTAGGCGCCGCTGTCGCCATACCATCCGTCGTTGGAAATGTTCACGAAAACCTGCGCGCCGTGGGCGGCGGATTGCCGGACCTCATCAGGGAAGATGGACTCGTAACAGATGAATACACCTAATTTCGCTCCGCCGGCATCGAGCGGCGCACGCGATGTTCCCTGCGAAAAGTCTCCGACCTCTTTGGTTAGTCCGCCCGCAAATGCGAACATACGTTTGAACGGAACGTACTCACCGAAAGGCACAAGATGAATCTTGTCGTAACGCGAAGTCCATTCGCCTGCCGGACTCACCAATGCACCGGAATTGTAGATTTCGGTTGCTCCTCCCGGAGTCAGCGGAGCGTTGCGAATCCCAATGCTGCCAGCCAGAACCCAGGTGTTTGCTTGCCGCGCCAGATTGCTGACCGCATCGCGGAACAAGGGATCACTGGTAAAAAAAGGTGCAGGTGATTCCGGCCAAACTACCAAATGGGACGAATTCTGGCCCGCCATACTGACTTTGCTCAAGTCTAGTAGCGTGGAATTAAAATACTCTTTCGTCCAATCCGAGCCTTCGAGAATCGGCACATTTGCCTGGACTAAAGTTGCTGTGCGGTCCGACGGGATTACGGGCGCTGGAATCAGCCGTCCGGATTGAAGAACTACCACCGCAGCCAGCGCAGCAAGCAACAACTGTTTGCGCTTTTCGCGTCGTACCAGGAAAGCCGCCGCGAAGGCCACGTTCACCACCATGATTTCAAAAGAGAGGCCGTACACCCCCGTCACGGTCGCGATCCGGGCCAGTGGAATATTGTCGACCTGGCTGATTCCTAGCAAATCCCAGGGGAACCCGGTGATCCGCGTACGTGCCAGTTCGACCGCAACCCACACTACTGGCGACAACAAAAGAGCCCTGCGGCTAAAGTGGCTGCTTCCTGCGAGCAGGCTGATTAGCAGCCCAAAAACTCCGTGGTAGAGCGCCAGGTACATGCAGAAGAGAATCAAAATGCCCAAACCTGCCGGCATATTCACTCCACCGTACTGGTGCATGACGTCGTAGATCCAATAGCAGGTCCCTGCATACCAGAGGATTCCGCACGCGTAAGCCATTAGGAAAGCTTGTAGGGGCCTGGCGGGAAGCAGCTTTACCCCGGCGCGGATTTGCAGTGTCTCCGGCGGCCGGGCGCGCAGCAGGGCCACCAGCAGCGGCGTGATCGCGATCCATCCCAGAAGGTAGAAATCAGGTAGAGGAAAGACCAAAATCTGCAATCCCGCCGAAAGCAGGACCAGCAGCCAGGCGTTTCTGTGAATTCTCTCCACACCGCAGGATAACAAACACGTATGCCAGCTTCAGTATCGCCTCGCATGATCTTTGTATTCCATGCGCTAACTTCCCTACAATGCTGACCATGCGCTACAAATCAATGCTCGTCGTGTCCTTGTTGTTCTGCTTCTCGTTCGCCGCCTTTGCTGCTCCGGCCACCATGCGCTTGGACTATTACCACACCGGCGATGCAACTCACGAACTCTTCAGCGTTGATCGCATCGTGATCGAGCCGATGCCCTGGCCTGGCGACATGACCAAAACTGTCGATGACACTAACCTCGGTAATTACTTCTTCGAAGTACTCGATCAATCCAGCGGGCGCGTGCTCTACTCCCGCGGATTCAGTTCCGTGTATGGCGAGTGGATCACGACCGAAGAAGCCAAGAACGCCAGTCGGACATTTTCCGAGTCGCTGCGCTTCCCTGCTCCAGAGGCGCCAGTAAAGATTGTTCTGAAGAGGCGCGACGAAGGCCAGTTTCATGAAATATGGACAACTCGCATTGATCCGAAAGACAAGTTCATCGACACTTCACGCCCGCCTTCGCCTGGGCCGCTCTTGACCATCCAGAAGAACGGCGAGCCTGCAACCAAAGTCGATTTGCTGATCATGGGTGACGGCTATACCGCAGCTGAGCGCACAAAATTCGAGAACGACGCTCGTCACTTCACCGAGATATTGTTTACCCGCTCGCCCTTTCGGGAGCATCGCGCCGATTTCAACGTCTGGGGACTTTGCCCGCCTGCGGAAGAGTCCGGCATTTCGCGCCCTTCCAACGGCGTTCATCGCCGTTCGCCGCTGGGTACGACTTACGACACTTTTGATACCGAGCGCTACATTCTTACTCCCGAGAACCGCGCCATGCGCGACTTTGCTTCCTATGCGCCCTATGAGTTCATTGAAATCCTGGTGAACGGCGAAACTTATGGCGGCGGTGGAATCTTCAATCTTTACGCGACGGTGGCGGCTGACAGCGAGTGGGCGCCGTATGTTTTCGTGCACGAATTCGGGCATCATATTGCCGGGCTGGCCGACGAATACTTCACCTCGCAGGTGGCGTATCTTCCTCCCTCCAAAAAGATTGAACCTTGGGAGCCGAATGCCACGGCCCTGCTCGATCCTGCCAATCTCAAGTGGAAAGATTTGGTCGTTGCCGGCACGCCTGTACCCACGCCGTGGCGCAAAGCTGACTTCGGGACCATGGAGCACGAGATCCAAGCTCAGCGCCGGGAGATTCGGGCGCAGAAACGTCCTGAATCTGAGATGGACAGACTCTTTAAAGATGAGCGCCAGAAAGAAGACGCCATGCTGGCCAGCGACAAGTATTCAGACCGCGTAGGCGCGTTCGAAGGCGCGAACTACGAGGCCCAGGGATACTACCGGCCACAGGAAAATTGCATCATGTTCACCCGGCACGATACGTTCTGCGCCGTGTGCCGTCGCGCAATCGAACGGATTATTGAAATGTATTCGAGCCGGTAAATCCTAACCACAGAGGTCACAGAGAGCACAGAGGAACGACAGGGAATTCACTGTGTTCCTCAGTGTCCTCTGTGGTCATGAATTTTGAGGCTATCTTTCACAAAATTGGCCAAGTCCGGGGTAACGTACTGCGGCGGCTTCACAGGAAAAACCGGGCGGTTGGCAACCGGCTTCATCGAAACTCCGCTCCAGGCGTGCTCGCCGTTCATGTCATGCAAGATCACGGCATCCGCCCGATCCAGAAATTCCTGAGCTGAGCGTTTGAAGTCCGCAGTCGCTGGATCCAAGACCGTCAAATAAAGATCGGGCTTTACGAACTTCAGGATGCTGTTTGATTCCATAATTACATTCTGCACATCCGCTAGTTTGCGACGGATGGTGGGTAGAGCTTCCGCCAGTCGCCCTTGCTCAGTTCGCACCCACCACGCACGCGCTGCCCCAGCCGCCAGGAATCGAGAAGTATCGGAATCTCCGGCGTGGTTTTTCTCCTCGGATATCGCCCAACTGTGGTCATCAGTCGCACAGTGGCAGGACTCACCGTTTTGCGAACAGATCCCGTGGCCGTATTGTGTGATTTTGAAAGCGGTCCAGTCGTATTCGCGCAGCGCCGCGATGAGACCGGCGACTACGCTGGTCTTACCCACACTCCGCGAATGGCCGCCGACGACGACAATCGCCACAAGTTCACTACTCCTTTTTTGCCAACCGTGCCAAAGCCGCCAGCTGCTTTAAGTATTCACGCACCGGCTTGGCTGGAGTTCCCCAAAAAGCTACGCCATTTCCGCGCAGCACTTTGTTGGGAAGAACGCCTCCCTGGCCGCCGAGCATCACGCCCTCTTCGATCCTTGCGTGTTCACCGATGCCGACTTGTCCACCCAACACAACGTTCTTTTCAATGGTAATGCTGCCCGAAAGTCCGGTCTGGGCTGCGATCACGACGTCTTCTCCGATTTGACAGTTGTGTCCCACGTGTACCAGGTTGTCGATTTTCGTTCCCCGGCCAATGCGGGTAATTTCCAGCGCTCCGCGGTCGATGGTGGAATTGGCGCCAATCTCCACGTCGTTTTCGATCTCGAGCCGTCCAATCTGGGGGAACTTCTCGTGGCGGCCGCTTGCGCGGTCGCGCACGTAGCCAAAACCGTCGCTGCCGAGCACCGCTCCCGAATGAACGATGACGCGATCGCCCAGGCACACGCCGGGATAAATCGTGACGTTCGGGTATAGCTCACAATCTCGGCCTATCGCCACACTCTCACCGATCACGCTGCCCGCCCCGATTCGAGTGCCATCGCCGATCTGTACACCTTTGCCAATGACCACGCGCTCAGCCACGGTTACGCCGTTTCCGGTTTTCGCGGAAGGATGCACAACCGCGCTGGGATGGATTCCAGGCTTCAGTTCTAACCGTGGGTCGAACAACTGTGCCGCTCGGGCAAATGCCAGGCGCGGCTGCGGATGCAAAAGCAGCGGCTTGGCGCGCACCGTATCGGCAGCAAAGTCTCCCGCAATCACTGCTGACGCGTTCGACTGCAAGGCCAGCGCGAAATTCTTTTCATCCTCCACGAAGACCAAGTCACCCGCCGAGGCTGACGACACACTCGCGATTCCGTGCAGAAGCACGCCTCCATCGCCCACTAGACGGGCATGTACGAAATCGGCCACTTCTTTGAGCGAACGATCTGTGACCGAACGATGAGTGGCGGAACGCTCCATTGCACCTTTTTATACGTTTGCCGCGGGAAAGGAAAGCCAGGGCTAGAATGCTGATATGGAGCGCAAGATCTTCTGGCTTTGCTTCGCCGTGCTCGGAATACTTGCCGACATCGTTCTTCCGATCTGGTGGGCATTAGCCGCTACCATCCCGATTGTGTACGTGAGCTGGTGGGTAGCTTACCGCAGCGACTGGTTCTGAGAGGTTGGTTCTTCGTAACTATCGTCCAACCAGCAGGCGGCGGTTTTATCACACTGACGGTCTGGCTAATTACACGCCCACGGTGCTTCGGAAGTCGGGGTCAGGACGAAGCCGTGGCTCTCGCCATTTATATTGCCCTGGCCCGTGATCTGTCCATGATCGTTAATCCCGTTTGCGCTGCCGAGCACCCAGCCAGAATTGCTGGGAATCAGATCGTTCAAATCTTGCATGCCCTCGGACTCGCTCCAAATAAAAGCTCGGTACCCAGACCAACCGACAACTTGGCCGAGATTGTTGATGGCAAAGGCGCTGCTCCAACCCTGCCCCGGCAATACCCCCAAATCCACCGCTTTGCCATCATGAGTCCAGAGAACAGCGTAGTTGTTGTCGTACCCGGCACTGGAACCACCGACGATCTGGCCTAGGTCGTTGATGCCGTTCGCGGAGGATGAATATCCATCCGGCAGAGCCGGCAGCGCATGCATACCGGTGGACTTGGTCCACACAAAACCATAGGTGTTCCCGTCGGCCACGTCGGAATAACCCACGACTTCACTTCTCTTGTTGATCCCGAATGCCTGGCTGGAAGATCCCCCTGGCAACGTACCTAGATCTTGCATGCCCTGTTGTTCGGTCCATAGGAAAGCATCGGGAACTGAAAAACCAACGACCTCGCCAGCGTCGTTCATGCCCATAGCCTGTGCGTCATCACTGCCCGGCAGTGTACCCAAGTCATGAATCTTTCCCTGAATCCAGACAACCGCGTGCGAATTCGGGTATGGGGGATAGTCGTAAGTAGAATAACCGGCCACGTCTCCGGAGGAATTGATCGCCTCGGCGAAACTGACGTTGCCCTGAGGCGGCAGTGCATCCAGAACGTGCAGCCCACGCCCGCTCCAAAAGAAACCGTCAGAGTTGAAACTGGGGAAACGCGCCCAACCCGCCACATGGCCACACTTGCTGATCGCTTGACCCTGGCTGACGTTTCCTCCTGGGAATGTTCCTAAGTCGGTGATGTTGTATTTCTGGGCTGAGGCTGGAGGTACGAAAAGCAGAAGGGTCAAAACCCAGGCACTGAATCGGTCGTTTCTTGTCATAAACCACCTCAATTTTAAAAATGCCGGGATCAGCGTGGAATAAGAGTCGGGATCACGACCGTTCACCGTGCCACAAAAGGGCAGTGCCGGAATGAATATGCCAGACACTTCGACTGGCAGCCATTCTATGCTTACAGCCTATATTCTAGTAGTGAAATCTAGCTAAGGATCTGAGACTGTGTTTGCTAGAACCTTTACCGAAGTGACCGCTTGTCCTTACTCTAATACAGCGGCTTCTCGCCCGCCGGCCGCGTCTTCCAGCGGCGGTGCACCCATAGCCACTGATCGGGATAGCGCCGCACGTAGTCTTCGATGATTTTGTTAAAGCGTGCAGTATTGGCCACGGCGTCTGCGTCGTCGTTCCCCGTGCGCACTAACTCGACGGCAGGATCGAAACGCAGGCGGTACTTTCGCAATACCGGATCCCAAAGGGTAAACGTCGGCACCACAGCAGCATCGGTATGTAACGCGACTTTGGCCAAGCCAACCGCGGTACACGCCGCAATCCCAAAGAAATCTACAAACACACCCTGCGGCGGAGTCATGTTTGTATCCATTAGAATGCCGACCACCTCGCCTGCTTTCATGGCCGCCAGTAAAGCGCGTGGCGAACCATCTTTGTCCACGGTCTTGTTGCCGTGCATGGTGCGGTAGCGCCGGGTCAGGTTGTCTAGATAGACGTTGTCCAGGGGGCGCATCAGAACGTGCAGGGGATGGCCTTGCAACGAATGGGCGAAGGCCGATAGTTCCCAGCCGCCGAGATGTCCGGTGAGAAACAGCACTCCTTTGCCGCGGGCAAACGCACGTTCATAGTTCTCAAAGCCGTCGTATACGACCGCCTGGGTCACGTTCTCTACGGTGTACTTGGGGAACAGCGTGACCTCGGCCACTTGCCGGCCCAGCGAGCGGAACTCCCCGCGCAGAATTCGCCTACGCTCACGCTTACTTTTCTCTGGGAACGCCAGGGCCAGGTTGCGCATGCCCACCCGGCGCAACCGGACGTGCAACACATAAACAATGTAGGCGAGGGTGATCCCTGCCGCGCGCGCGAGCGAACGCGGCAACGATCCGATGAGCTTAATCAGTATCCAGGCAAGCGCGTACTCGAGTCGCTGACGCATGTGGCGGGAAAGTGGGACGGTAGCATCCGGCAAATGCCGTGTCAAACCTGGAGCGGCTTTCGCCCGTGTTTCGAGCACAAGTCTAAAGGATTCACGGAGCTAGGGATTGGTTGCCGGTGGAACAGGAGATCCCAGGATTGAAACACAAACAAAAAAATGCGGGGTCGGCAACGGTGACCCTAAATCCCCGTTCCCAACCCCGTCTCCCAGGTTCTGTGGTAGGTGAGGCGAGTATGAGTCAGGATCGGAAAACCGGCAAGATTACGGAGGTAATTGTCCTTTGGTAACCGCCTACTTCGCGGTCACCAGTGAGTGGGTAATGGCATGGACGGAAAGCGCAATCCGGTTCTGCACTCCCACTTTTCGCATCAGTTTTGCCACATGGGCTTTGACGGTACGCTCTTCGATTCCCAGGGCTGCGCCGATTTCTTTGTTGGAACGTCCGGCCACCAGCATTTCCAGAACTTCTTTTTCACGATCGGTGAAAGTCACGCGGCCCGCAGGAAAGATTCTTCCGGGAGAAGACGACACCCGCTCGATGAACAGCGAGAGCACGCGACGGGGCGCCCATACTGAACCCTCGTTCACTACGCGGATGGCTTGCACAAATTCCGCCGGGGACGCTGCCTCATCCACATAACCCTTGGCGCCCGCAGCAATGGCCTTCAGGATGGTCTCTTCATCGATGCCGGAGCCAGTAACGATAATGCGCAGGTCTGGGCGTGCAGCCTTCATGCTGGCCATCACATCAAAAAGATTCTGGCCGGTGCGGTTGCCCAGCAATACCAGGTCAATGTTTTGCAAGGTGCCGAGTTCCGCGAGTGATGCTGAGAGCAGTTCGAAGTCGGGTTCGTTATCAAACAATGCTCGAAATCCTACGAACCGTAGTGGGTCGCTTTCCACCACGGCCAGGCGGATGGGCGGTTTTTTCGCAAGTGCGGTTTTTGCGGCAGTCGCTTTCATAGTATTCCTAAGAGCGATGTATGGGCCTTAGAATAGCTGCATTCACCTTGGATAGAAAGCTTCCTGACGCCTCTGGCAATTACGGGAGTAACATAGAAAGCAGTTTAAAAAGAAGGAGTTAGAAGGCAATGAGAAATGGTTACCGTTGGGCAATGATTGGGGTTTTGATGGGAGCGATATGCGCCGGATTGTTGGCATCCGCGCAGACTACCTATCAGCCCAAGTTCCCCGGAGATCCCGCCCACTCCGATTCCGAAGCCATTGCCCTGGGTTACATGCGCACCGTGTTGCGGGCGCAACGTCTCTACAACCGAAAAAACCACAAATATGCCGATTCACTGGCCGATTTGGTGCATACCGGGTCATTCACCCGCCGCATGGTGAACCCTGATCGCGGAGACTACACGGTGAGTTTCCATCCCCACAAAGATGGGTTTGACCTTCTTCTAAAGCCCAAACACCAAGACCCGGAACACCGTTCGTTCTATGCCGGCGAAGATGGCGTGATCCACGGCGATGCGGAGAAAACGGCCACTGCGGATTCCCCACCCATCAAATAGAGACTGCCCTCAAGACCCGTTCTTGATCTCTGCCGCCTTCCCGTCGCGATAGGTAATGCTAACCGGCTTGCCACCGTTGGGATAATTCACGGTTTTCACCTGTTGCGGATCGCTGGACTGCTCCGGAATCCCCATGCCGATGGCAAAATCCGCCTGCAATTCGTTCATTCCCGGCTTCACCTGATGCTGGTCGATTGCCGCCCAGGTCTCAGCTGTCCAATGCTTGTAGAGCTCGTGCGGATCTTGAATGTAGAGCATCTCGTCGGAGTAAATCTGGTAATCGCTGCCCTTCACCAAGCCGATGGGCACAGCATAGCTCTTGCCATCTTTCTCGAACACTGCCAGAACTTGCCGTTGGCCGGGCTGTCCCGGCGCGGCTTCCGCGACCACATCGGTGACTTGCAGCTTTTCGATGGGCAACAGCAGTCCTGCTTCCTGTTTGAAATCGACACGGCCGTGGTCGTAAGGATAGTAGGTGTAGCGATAGCCCTCCTTCACCCAGACCGGCTGCTTGGTCAGGTCCTTTGCTGACTGCAAGTCGTAGGCATGAAGCTTTTTGGGTACAACGTAGTAGTCGGCATTCAGTGGCAGCTCCCGGGTTACGGCCGGATGCGCCTCCTCGTAACGCTGGTAAAGAATGTAGGCCGTCCGGACACCGGCGATCAGGATCGCCGCGCCCAGCGAGATTTGAATCTTCTGCTTCAGTTCAGGGGTCATAAGGTGAGGTAAACTTATCGTTTAGGAGCATGTCATGTCTACTGTCACTGAAACTGACGTTTTGGGTGCCTTGAAGCAGTGCTACGATCCTGAGATTCCGGTGAATATCGTGGATCTGGGACTGATCTACGGTGTTCGCTTTGATGCCGCAACTGCCGACCCGACGGGCGACCAGCAGGACGTCACCATCGACCTGACGTTGACTTCGCAGGGCTGCCCCGCCCATGTGACCATTAGTGAGCAGGTAAAGGCTCGGCTGGAACAATTGCCTGGCATTCGCAATGCCAGCGTCAACGTCGTCTGGACTCCGCCCTGGGGCCCGGAACGCCTGAGCCCGGAAGCCCGAAAACAACTCGGAATCGAATAGTAAAACTGAGCGCGTTGTGCGGCCTCGTACAGGGCATCCCAGAAACGAACATCGCCTCAACTCACTCGCGTTGTTTGCCTAGCTTTGACAATCACTTAACAGTGATCGCATGGCAGCCGAATTGCCACGGAGCCTCTGTATCTTTCGAGGGGTGAAGCATGCAATCGCTCATGCAGGACGTTCGCTACGGGTTGCGAGTTCTGGCAAAGACGCCGGGATTTACGGCAGTTGCGGTGTTGACTCTGGCGCTGGGAATCGGCGCGAACACGGCGATTTTCAGCATCGTAAACACGGTATTGCTGCGTCCGTTGCCTTTTCAGAATTCGCAGCAGTTGCTCTCGCTGGGAGATTTCGATACGAGGCGCGCTCCCGCGATTGCCCAAGGACCCGTGTCCTATCCCGATGCCATGGATATCCGCGCTCGCAATCATTCCTTTCAGGAAGTCTCTGTCTATAACGACAACGACGCTACGCTGACCGGGATTGGCGAACCGTTGCACGTCAACGTTGAAAACGTGTCGGCCAATCTGTTCCGGTTGCTGGGAACGCAGCCCTCGGTTGGCCGCGCCTTTCTCGACTCGGAAGACGCCCCCGGCCACCACGTGGTCATTCTTAGCGACAGCTTTTGGCGGGCACATTTCAATGCCGACCGCAACGTGATCGGTCGAACCCTAAACCTTACCGGCCGAGCCTACACGGTGGTGGGTGTGATGCCACGAGGCTTCCAGTTCCCGGTGCGCGCGCAAGCACGTGATCTCTGGCTGACATTTTCGCGCCAGGCCGAGGTTGATGATCCTAAGGACAAACCTTCCACCGAGCAGCGCGGGAGCCATTCGTTGCAGGCGATAGCCCGGCTCAAACCCGGAGTCACACTAGCCCAGGCGAATGCCGATCTGGCCTCGATTTCGCACGCTTTGTCGGCTGAGTACCCAGCCAGTAACTCACACGATGGCTTAGGGGCGAGGTCAGAACTCGAAGCTATCGTTGGGGACACGCGAGAACCGCTGCTGATTCTTTTCGGAGCCGTGGGTTTGGTGTTGCTGATCGCTTGCGCCAACGTCGCCAACCTGCTGTTGGCGCGCAGCATGAGCAGAGGGCGTGAGATTGCCATCCGCGCCGCTCTGGGGCCAAGCCGCGGCAGCATCATGCGTCAGCTGATTGCGGAATCGTTGCTGCTTTCGCTTACGGGTGCGGTGCTTGGCATCGGCGCGGCGGAATGGGCGCTGTCTGCGGTTTTGCGCCTGTTTCCCGACAACCTTCCCCGGGCAGAGCAGATCGGCATCGACTACCGGGTACTGCTCTTCACCGCAGGCTTGGCCGTCGTGACCGGAATTGTGTTCGGCCTGGTTCCGGCGTTGCAAGTTTCAAAGCCGAACCTCACCGAGGCTATACGTGAAGGCGGACGTGGCAGCACAACCGGAGCTGCCCATAACCGGTTGCGCTCCGGATTGGTGATTGTGGAGACGGCGCTCGGGATCGTACTGCTAGCAGGCGCTGGTCTGCTGATCCGCAGCCTGAATCGGTTGACCCATACTGACCTCGGCTTTAATCCCGAACATGTACTGACCGCAACCTTCGATCTCTCCGGGACCCGTTACAATCCCGATCAACAAGACCAGTTTATCCGCGAACTTTTCGTTCGCATTCGAGCTTTGCCGGGAGTAAGCGGCGCGGCCGGTGCCATTCCGCTGCCGTTGTACGACGACCGCTGGAGCATTTCTTTCAATCTGCTCGATCATCCTGTTCCTGAAGCCAATGAGCCCGACGCCGGCATCTACGACGTGGTGCCGGGATTCTTTGAGGCCATGCAGATTCCGCTGCTGCGGGGCCGCACGTTCGACGAGCGTGACCAGCGCAACTCGGCGCCGGTCATGATCGTTACCCAGGAATTTGTGAAGAAGTTCTTCCCCAACGAAGACCCCATCGGCAGACGCGTTATGATCGGCGCCGGCGACGGCGCCGCTCGGGCGCGCTACAAGACAAGAGAGATTGTGGGTGTCGTCGGCGACATCCGAACCAGCAAACTCAGCGCCGCCCCGCCGCCTGCGTACTATGTTCCCCTGCCGCAGCTCATGTGGGGTCAGCCAGTTCTGGTGATTCGTTCGGCGATGCCTCCAGGCACGGTGGAGACCGAAGTCCGCAAAGTGCTGGCGGCGATGGATCCCGACGCCCCGCTATATCAGGTGCAGACCATGGAAGATTACCTGGCGCTCGACCTCGGCCGGGCCCGGTTCCAGACGATGTTACTCGGCCTTTTTGCAGGGATTGCGTTGCTGCTCACCGCCGTTGGTCTGTATGGAGTCATGAGCTTTACTGTGCTCCAGCGTACCCATGAAATCGGCATTCGCGTAGCCTTGGGAGCCGGCCGGGCGGATGTGTTGCGAATGGTGCTAAGTAAGAGCCTCGCGCTGACGGCTGTGGGGCTAGCAATCGGAATAATCGGCGCCACCATGTTGACGCGGCTGCTGGCGAACTTATTGTATGAGGTAAAGCCCACCGATCCGGCGACGCTGGTCGCGGTTTCCGTGGTGCTGATAGCAGTGAGTGCGCTGGCTAGCTATATCCCCGCACGGCGAGCAGCGAGAGTAGATCCCATGGTGGCGCTGAGGTATGAATAGAAATTGCCGCTCCATCTATGCGTGATTCGTTATTTCTTCAGCTGCTTCAATATCTCCCGTGCCGCGTTTGCACCCGATCCGCCGGTCAGACCCGCCCCGGGATGCGTTCCCGAACCGCACAAATATAGATTCTTGATCGGGGTGTTGTACTTTGCCCAGTCGAGCAGCGGCCGCATAGTGAAAAACTGATCGAGCGCCAGCTCGCCGTGGAAGATGTGACCGCTGGTGAGTCCGTAAATGTCTTCGAGGTCCTGCGGCGTGATGATCTGGTGACTGAGGATCAACTCCGGCAGGTTGGGCGCATATCGGGTGAGAGTTTTGACCACCGTGTCGCCGAGTGGTACTCGCTGTTTTTCCCAATCGCTGTTTCTTAGTTTGAATGGCGCATATTGCATGTAGATCGACATCACATGCTTACCCCCGGGCGCGAGCGAAGAATCTCCAACCGTCGGGATGGCGACTTCCAGATACGGTTGTTTCGAGAAATTGCCATATTTTGATTCATCGAAGGCGCGCTCCAGGTAATCGATCTCAGGCGCAATGAGGATCCGACCACGTAGGGCGTCGTCGTTGTCCTTCAGCGCAGTGAACTTGGGCAGCCCGGAAAGCGCGAGATTTACCTTGGCCACGGTGCCCGGCATTCGGTAATGCTGAAGCTTCATGACGAAGTCCGGCGAAAGATGCATGGGATCCACCAGCTTCAACAGCGTGCGCTTCGGATCCGCATTGGAAATGATTGCACGCGCATTGATTTCCTCGCCGTTAGAAAGCACGACGCCACTAGCCACGCCGTTGCCGACGGTGACTTCGATAACTTCGGCGTTGCTGCGAATTTCAGCCCCAGCTTCTGTTGCTGCGGCAGCCATGGCTTGCGTGATCGCGCCTGCGCCTCCAATAGCAAATGACGCTAAGCCTGAAGCATGCGCGTCGGCTGCGGCGCGCATCAGCAGCACCAAGCTGCTGCCCGCGGACCATGGCCCCAGAAACGTACCGAATATTCCGCGAACCGCGATGGTCGCGCGCAGCAGTTCGGTCTCGAAGTATTCGGCCACCAGATCGGCAACCGCCATCGGCCCCCAGCGTAGCAACCGGTACATATCTTTCTTGCCCAGCTTGCGAATGGCGCGGCCGGTTTGCAACATCCCCCAGAGATCGCCCCGGCTGGGGTGATCAATATCGGGTGGCGTCAGCGCCAAAGCCTCAGCAATCACTTTGCTGATTTTCGACAGGGCCTGCTGGAACTCGGGATAGCGGGCGGCATCTTTCTGAGAAAATTTACTGATCTCCTGCGTCGACTTCTCGAGGTTGCGGTACAGCGTTAGAGCCCGGCCATCGGGAGACAGCGACACCGTGGCGACATCTGGGCTAATCAGCTTTAGCCCGTGTCTCTCCAATTGCATGTCGCGAACGATATCGGGACGCAGCGGCCCAGCCGAATGCGCCAGGGTGGAGCAGCGAAAGCCGGGATGAAATTCCTGCGTGATGGCCGCGCCTCCCGGTTGCGGTCGGCGCTCAAGCACCAGCGGCTTGTACCCAGCCTTGGCGAGATAAAACGCAGTGACCAGACCGTTGTGACCGCCTCCGATGATGACCACATCGCGGGTGCTGGCCATGGCTACGCGGCTCCCTTTACATCTTTGAGAATTTCCAAAGCCGCCAGACGGCCGGGGCCACCCATGATGCCGCCGCCGGGATGCGTGGCCGAGCCGCAGAGATAAAGGTTCTTGATCGGAGTGCGGAATCGCGCGTATCCCGGTACCGGGCGGAGAAAGAAAAGCTGCTCAAGCGAGAGTTCGCCCTGAAAAATATTGCCTTCGCTCAAGCCCCACTCGCGTTCGAGATCAAGCGGAGTAATGACCTGTTTATGCAGAATAATGTCTTTGATATTGGGCGCGTGCTCGGCGATGGTGTCGATCACATTGTTACCGAACGCTTCTTTCTGATCGTCCCAGTTGAGGCCGGGCCGCAGCTTGTAGGGAGCGTACTGGACGAAGCAGGAAAGAATATGTTTGCCTGGCGGCGCAATCGAAGGATCAGTCAGCGTCGGAATCACCATGTCAATATAGGGGCGGCGCGAGAAGTTACCATACTTGGCATCATCGTAAGCGCGCTCCATATATTCGACACTAGGCGAAATGGAGATCGCTCCACGCAGGTGTGCCCCGGGGCCCGGCAGGCACTTGAAGTTGGGTAGCGCATCCAGCGCCATATTTACTTTGCCGGAAGATCCGCGGAACTTGTAGCGATTGACTTCCCCGAGAAACTCCTCGGAGAGATTGCCCTTCTCAATGAGTCTTACGAAAGTTTGTCGCGGATCAAGGCTGGAAGAAATCACGTCGGCATAGATTTCATCGCCGTTGGCGAGAACCACGCCTTTGGCTTTGCCCGACTTGATGATGATATTCGTGATCCCGGTCTCGGTGCGGATCTCGACTCCGGCTTCGCGGGCGGCGTCGGCGATCGCATTTGAAATGGCGCCTGTGCCTCCGCGGGCAAATCCCCAGGAGCGAAACGCACCGTCAATTTCACCCATGTAATGGTGTAACAAAACGTAGGCAGTTCCCGGCGAGCGCACGCCGAGAAACGTCCCTATGATGCCGGACGCCGACATGGTGGCCTTGAGCACATCGGTCTCGAACCATTGGTCGAGAAAATCGATGGCGCTCATGGTCATCAACTGCACCTGGTTGTATTTGTCGTCGCTGGTCATGCCCTGGAAGCGTTTGCCGATGAACAGCAGCTTCATGAGTTCTTTGGGATTCAGCGTTGAGGGATCGGGAGGAACCATGCTGAGAATCGGCTTCACGAAGCGGCACATGGCCTGCATGGCTTTGCCAAACTCGTCGTAGGCCTCGGCGTCGAGCTTGGAGTGGCGGGCGATCTCGCGATGGGTCTTGCCGTGATCGTTTACACGCCACAGATAATCGCCGTTGGGCATAGGTGTGAACGTGCCATCGAGCGGCAGAATTTCCAGGCCGTGGCGGGGAAGGTCGAGGTCGCGGATAATCTCCGGCCGCAGCAGCGACACCACGTAGGAACAGACCGAAAACTTGAATCCAGGAAAGACTTCTTCCGTGCAAGCCGCGCCGCCGAGAACGTGGCGGCGTTCGAGCACCAGAACTTTCTTGCCCGCACGGGCAAGATAGGCGGCGTTGACCAGGCCGTTGTGGCCTCCGCCGATTACGATGACGTCATATTTGGACATTGGCTGCTGGCTCCTGGCTGCTAGCTGAGAAATAGGTAAAGCCGAGCGAGAGCAGAACGGATCAGAGGCCGCTGGGCAGATTGCCCCACGCTATGAGAACGCCGCGCATGAGGCACCCATTCTATCTGATATTTGCCCTACGGCGCGACGGCTGCATATAATCCGTCATTGTCGGATGAACGATTTCCTCCGTGCACCCCTGTGTACTCTGTGGTTTAGGTTTCTAAGTCTTTAACCACCGAGGACACAGAGTTACACAGAGGAAGTCTACAATCAGATTGAGGTCATTCCCTTGCCCGTCGGAACCGCGTTTCACGAACGAACTTTTGCTCTCTGTAACAGCCTGAACTACCGCGAGTGGTCGGGATACTACACGGTCAGCGTGTACGAAGTGCATCACGAGCATGAGTACAACGCCATCCGCAATGCGGCGGCGTTAATCGACATTTCGCCGCTTTATAAATACCTGGTGAGCGGCAAAGATGCCACCCGGCTGGTAAATCGCGTCATCACGCGCGACATTAATAAAGTTGCGGTCGGGCAGGTGATTTACTGCTGCTGGTGCGACGAAGAAGGCAAGGTCATTGACGACGGCACCATCACGCGCCTCGAAGAAAACAAGTACCGCTGGACGGCGGCCGACCCCAGCCTGCGCTGGTTTCGCCAGAATGGCAACAATATGGACGTCCAGATCGAGGACATTTCCGAGAAAGTGGCAGCACTGGCGCTCCAGGGGCCGACTTCGGGAAAGCTGCTGAAAGCCGTGGCCGAAGCCGATATCGCGAACTTGAAGTATTTCCGCATGACCCGCGGCAAGATTGCAGGCGTGCCGCTGGACATTTCGCGCACCGGATACACGGGCGATTTGGGTTACGAAATCTGGGTACCTTGGAACGACGCGGTGAAAGTTTGGGACGCGCTGATGGACAAAGGCAAGCAGTTCGACATTCACGCTGCGGGAATGTTGGCACTCGATGTAGCGCGGGTCGAGGCCGGGCTGCTGTTGATTGAGGTGGACTATAGCAGCAGTAAGAAAGCGTTGATCGCATCGCAGAAGTATTCGCCCTTCGAGCTGGGGTTCGGCAAGATGGTGCATTTGCAAAAGCCGAATTTTGTTGGCAAGGCCGCTCTGGAACAAGATGCTAAAGAAGGAGTCGCGCGGCAATTCGTAGGTCTCGAAATCGATTGGACGGAAGTCGAGCAGCGCTATGAGAAGTATGGCCTGACTCCGGCCGCGCCCAGCCAGGCGTCGCGCGTGGCCGTGCCGGTGTATTGTGGCGAGAAACAGGTGGGCAAAGCCACGACTACGACGTGGTCTCCGGTGCTGAAGAAGATGATTGCGCTGGCAAGCATCGATACCGATCATTCGAAGTTAGGTGCGCGGGTTCAAATGGAGATCACCATCGAAGCCGTGCGGCAGAAAGTCACGGCGAAGATCGTGCCTATGCCGTTCTTCAATCCCAAGCGGAAGACGGCGGTGCCGGTGTAGGTTGATGGGGCCGCCATTTGCCCCACCCATAAATTCCCGCGCCGATCAGCACCAGCACCGCCGACCCTCCCACCACTTTCAATACTGCCAGCGGCTTGTTCACCTCGCCTGGCTGCGGCACAACTGACAAAACAATCGTGAGCGTAGTGGTCAGCAATCCGACGATTGCAACCAGCTTGGCTACTGATTTCCCTCCGGGGACATGAATCACGCCAGGCCCCTCCGGCTCGCGCTGCAACTTGATCATCGCGCCAAACACAAACAGATATGGAATGAAATATGTGATCACAGTCATGCTGGCCATCACGTCGTATGCACCCTTCACGCTGGTTCCGGCCTGTCCGAGGAAAATGAAAACCACACCGAGAATGTATTGCACCAACAGCGCCACCCAAGGCGTCTTCCACCTCGGATGCAGCGCACCGAATATCGGCGGCAGAAAGCGGTCGATACCGGCGACAAACGGCAGCCGGGCCACTGCCGCCAGATAGGCTCCGGCCGCGCCGACGTTGCTGAGCGCAATGAGAAATGCCGCATAGGGCACCACGCGCTCGAAGCCGATCCGGCCAGCAGTTTTCGCAATCGCCTGCATCAGTCCCGACAGATTGCTGACTTCCGTCGGTGGCAACGCCACCAGTACGCTCACCGTCCCCAGGATGTAGCACAGGGCCACGGTCACTCCCGCGATGAACAAACTCCAAGGCAGCGTGCGCCGGGGATTCTTGATTTCGTCTCCCATGAGCGATGCGGTTTCGCATCCGCCGAAGGCAAAGATCAGCAGCGACCAGAAGATGATGTCATTGAAATGAAAGCTGGGGGTCATCGTGTGTAGCGTGAATGGAGTCGCCGCGCCGTAGCGATGCCAGGCAATCGCACCCATGACGATCAGAATCAGCGCGGGAATCCACATGGCCAGGGCGCCCACGTTATGCAGCCATTTACCGACGTTAAGGCCGACCACGTTGAGCAACGTCGCCGCAGTCAGTGTTAGCAGCGCAAAAACGACGTAGTAGGTAGGGTTGTTGGAGAGATGTCCCCAGGAACTCTGCCGCAAATAAAGTGCGTTGCTGGCGGCAAAATAAAGCACCGCGGGGAAATAAGGAAGATTGCTGGCCCAGTAGGTCCATGCGGACATGAAGCCAGAGAAGTCGCCGAAAGCCTTCTTGCTCCAGACATAAAGGCCGCCTTCGCCAGGATAACGCGACGACAGCTCGATGACCGATAGCGCTAACGGCGTGTAGAAAGCCAGCCACGCGCCAATCCATACGATGATGGAACTCGGGCCTGCGGCAGCAGCGGTGGCGATCCAGCGCAGGCTGATGCCGGTGACCACATAGAACAAAACCAGATCGCGGAAGCCCATGACGCGCCTGGGGCGGTTTGGGTCGTCGGGTGTGGTTGAATTGAGGTCTTCCACGATGCGGGTGTCGCGACTACACCGCGTCATTTAACCACAGAGGGCATAGCAACAGACAGGATTCACACTGCGTTCGTGCCGCCCCGCTTCCAATACAAATATCCCGGCACGCCAATCAGCACGATAATCGCACCCGCCAGCGATTCCGTCGGCCGCTTGAAAATCGTATTCAACATCCACGCAGTTCCGATGAGGACATAAATCCCCGGCAGCCAGGGGTATCCGGTGCAACGATACGCTCGCGGAATATCCGGACGCTTCCAGCGCAGCACGAACAATCCCACCACGGTCGCTGTGTATGACAGCACCATGCCGAACATCACATAGGTGTAAAGCTGATCGTAGCGGCCGCTGAGAGTAAGAAGTCCAGCCCAAATTCCCTGTCCGATCAGAGCAAACGCGGGCGTGCGCCACTTGGGATGGACTTCCGCCATCCGCCGGAAGAAAAGACCATCCTTCGCCATGGCGTAATAGATTCGCGGGCTCCCGAGAATCGCGCAGGCCATCGCGCCAAAGCAGGAAACGGCGACCAGAGCGGAAAGCCACACTGCCGCTGCGGGCGAGAACAGCGCTACCGCAGCGGCGTTGGCGATGGTCTCATGCTTGACGATTTCGCTAATCGGCATGGCATACAGGTAGGTCATGTTCATGGCCACGTAGATGACGCCGACGATGGTTACACCGAGCACCATGGCCAGCGGCACATTGCGGCGCGGATCCTTCATTTCGCCGGCTACCCACCCGATATACACCCATCCGTCGTAGGCCCAGAAGACAGCGATCAAAGCGACGCCGAATGCCGAAAGCAGTGGGCCCATGCTCACGCCCATACTCAGCCCAAGAGTCGTGCTCGCCGTGAAGTGATGCCAATCGCCCTTGCCGATGGCGAATCCGAGAATCACGAATGCCGCCATAGCAATAAACTTCGCCCAGGTAGCGACGTTCTGTAACAACGCACCCCGCCGCAGTCCAGCAACGTTGATCCAAGTGACCACTGCAATCATGATCAGGGCCATGACGTGAGCGCGGGTCAGCACCACACCCGTGACTGACAGCACCACGTGCGCCTGCGAAATGCCTGGGATGATCAGGCCCAAGTACGCGGCTGATCCTACGGCAAGGGCCGCAATCGAACCGCCATTGCCCACGCTGAACATCATCCAGCCGTAGAGAAACGCTGGCAGGTCACCATAAGCCTCGCGCAGATACACATACTGACCGCCGCAATCGGGAAACATAGTGCCCAGCTCGGCGAAAGCGAAACAGGCACACATGGAAATCGCACCGCCCAGCACCCAAACCAGCAGGAAAAGCACCGGATGCGGCAGCGGCCCGGCAATGTCTTTAGCGGTCAGAAAAATGGACGAGCCGATCACGCCGCCGACGAGTAACAAGACCGAATCGAGCAACGTCAGGCCGCGAACCAGTGTGGGTTGAGATTCGGATTGAGTTGCAGGCGGCGAAGCGGTGGCGGGAAGCCCCATGGCTTATCCCATTCCCAATTCGTCGGCTGATTCGAGCGGCGTGCCACAGCGGCGGCAGATGACAGCCGAACAGTCGCCGCAGGTGAGCGGGTCGGGGACCTCGGCGGCACATTTCGGGCAATAGAGAAGTTCGGGTTCAACCGGCGGCTGCGGACTGGTGGCCATGACGGGCAAATGTAGCATATCTTCTTATGCCTTGCCCCCTGCGCTTTGGCTGGACACCCAGGCGGGCGCCGGTTTTGGCGCAGAACTAGGCGAGGTTTTACATATTTTTGACAACCAGAACTGCCAAGCGCACATACCATGTAGCAGGCTAGATTCCCGTCTTCGGTTCGGTCGCAAACGTCATTCCAAGAGGATATTTTCATGAGACTCAACAAAGTTGTAGTCGCGGTAATGGTGGGCGTGTTCGTTTCGGCTGTGTCGGTGTGCGCGGGAGCGCAGGCGCAGCGCAAGGCTCCCATCGGCCCGGGAAATGTCATTGTCCACACCGCGCTGGGCGGCTTCATTCTCGGGTACGACATTGATCAGACGGGAACGGAAGGCATCCTGAGCGAAGCGCTTGTCCTGAGCGATGGCAATGCAGATGTCGCGGCCGAGACTTTCGATCAAAAGACCGGCAAGATTATCAAGATCGTTACCGAACAGAAAGACACCAAGAATGACTTCGTCACCCTTGGTATCTCCGGCAATTCCGTTGGCCTGACGGAGTTCGAACACGTCACCACTCTTTACGTCGATAAGCGCCTCTACGGGGTTTCGAACCCTCTCAACTCGAACAAAATTACCGGCAAGTGGACGCCCCCTTTTAAAGCGGCTACAGACATTATTTCGAGCGTGAGCGCCACCCAGGGAGTTCCCAATACCGCAGTGATGGGCTTCAAGAACATTGTGAACGACTTTAGTTCCTATGTGTTCAGCTCGAACGTTGCCGCCAACACCTTCGGGCCGGTCTTTAAGGTGAGTGATCCGGTTTTTAATTTCGACAATTCTCCCGTGCTTGCTTTCAATTCAACGACCAATCAGGCAGTCCTGGGCGGTTCAAACGGGTGCTTTGGCTGCACAACGGAAATTGGGATGGTGGACCTCACCACCGGCAAGCTGACCGAATTCGAGGGTCTCGGATTTGGATTCATTAACGGGATTGCCGTCGACTCCGCCACTGGCATCGCCTGCACCACCACCGAAGACGATTTTAGTGTGGAGTTCTACGATCTAGCCAAGCAGACCGGCATTATCGTGGTTTTGCCGGGAGCTAACAATCAGGCTCAAAGTGGTGGCGCCGTCGCAGTCGACCCCATTCACAAGTTGTTCCTGATCGGGCAGGAGTTCACCAGCACCGGGTTCAGCGGCAGCAGCATTCAAGTCTTCGACGAACAGGGCAACTTCGTCGAATCGCTCAACGGGTTTAACCTTCCCGTCAGCGCCTACATGGCCTTGCATCCCAGCGAGCGCGCGGGCTACGTGCTCGTGACGCCGGAGCTGACCTCGCTGCAATCGTTTACGTACTAGGAAGTCAGCCGTGTAACTTTCTGGTCCGCCATGATAGAAAGAATCAAGCAGATCATGCCGGACAGACCACCCACTCCCGACGAAAAGCTGCAACTCGAATTCAACCGCTGGGCAGAACAAGGTGAAGGCGAGACGATGGAACGCCATCATCTCAATATCACTGAAAAAACCATTCGGCGGATGGATCTGCGTCCCGGCGAACGGGTGCTCGATCTGGGTTGCGGCGCCGGCTGGGCAACGCGATTGCTGGCCCGCCTGGTCGCGGATGGCCCTGAAGGTTTCGGACAGGTGGTGGGACTGGACGTTTCGGACGAGATGATCCGGCGTGCCCGGATCGCCTCCAAGGATTTCGAGAACATCTTGTACGTGTGGGGTTCAGCGCAGCAGATTCCCTGGGAAGAGAATTTCTTCGACAAAGTACTCTCGGTCGAATCGTTCTACTACTACGCTGACCAGGAACGCGCCCTGGCCGAACTATTTCGAGTGATGGCTCCGCGCGGGCGTCTGTTCATCCTCATCAATCTATACAAAGACAATCCTTATTCTCTGCAATGGGTAGATAAGCTCAAGGTGCCCGTGCATGTGCGGTCGTCCGCCGAGTATGTTGAGCTTCTGAAGAGTCATGCGTTTGAGAAGGTGGAAGCACACCAGGTTCCCGACGACACTCTCACCCCGGATGATTACGTAACGAAGTCTTTCAATAGTTTGGAGGACCTGCGAGCCTTCAAGCGTATGGGAGCGCTGTTACTGATGGCGTCAAAACCCGACCTAAGGAATCCTGCCCCGGGATACACCATCTATTAGCTATTTCGAAAGCATTTCGAAGAGGGCACGGCCTTGGTGGTCTCCGCAAGGTACCTTTGCGGTCTATTTTAAGTCATGCCGTATCAGTACGATAGCAAGACAGTGCTCAGAATACACAAGTTGCCAAGCTTTTCCACAGGCCTACACAGGACGCTGCATTGCCTGTCTATCATCCTTCGTGTATATCTGTTCGCGTAGTTAACCCTTAGCTTCAAGGAGACCCAGCCCCCCATGGATCTTTTCCATCGCCACCCTGAGCACACTGACACGCGTAGTGGCCGAGAGTGCCGTTTCTGTTCAGCTATGGATCCCAATTTCGCCAGCCGCCGCACCATCGACCGGATGGTCGTACATAAGATGGAGGACACTGCTTCGGCGCACCTCACCGAGGATGGCTACGTAAGACACCGGATTGCGGAGTTGATGAAGAAGCGCGCCGTGACCTTCGCCGCGCCTTTACAACGATCAGCCTAGGACGCGTTCTCTGCGCTGGTCGCGTATCTCGCCATCGCCAGTTCCACGATCTCGCCGATCAGTTCGGTGTAGGAACGTCCTGACGCTTTGGCTGCCATGGCAAATTCCTGCTTGCTCGATAGCCAAGGATTCGGATTGGCCTCGATCACATAAACCTCGCCTTTCGGCGTCAGCCGCATATCGATGCGCCCATAGTCGCGCAGCTTGACCGCCTGGTACGCTGCCAGGCCCACCTCCTGCAGACGGGCGGTGGTCTTCTCGTCCAGGTCGTCCACGAGATAGGATTTGGTCAGCTTGTGCGCCTGCGTATCCTTTTCGAATTTCACATCGTAGCTGGCAATCTTCGGCGTTCCTTCCGGCAGCCGCGACAAATCGAGCTCCACCAGCGGCAGCGCCTGCGCTTTTTCATAGCTGCCCAGAACTCCCACGTACATCTCGCGGCCTTCAATGTATTCCTCAATCAGCGCCGGCGAATCAAACGTATTCTGGATGTATTCCACCCGCTCCATCAGTTCTTTGACACTGCCCACCACCGATTCCGCGTCGATCCCGATCGACCCGTCCTCCCACATCGGCTTCACAATCAACGGGAAAGATACGTCGTGCGCGTGCTCGATGCGCCCGCGGTACGCTGTCGCAAAGAAGGGTGTCTTGATGCCGTGAAAGGCGAACATTTTCTTGGCCGTCGCTTTGTCCTGCGCCAAAAAATGCGCATGTGGGCCGCCGCCGGTGTAGCGGATCCCCAGTAGATCCATGTAGGCTGAGACGTTCATTTCTTTAGTATCGTCGCCAGCAAAGGCTTCCGTCAGATTGAACACCAGGTCGGCGTCGCATTTTGCCAGCGAAGTCAGGCAGGGTAGCGTGCCATCCAACACTTGATAGAACGGCTCATGCCCCAGTTTCTCCAATGCCTCAAAGATTTCTTCGCGGTCTTCTTTCTCGCGCTTGCTCTTGCTGTGCGGTTTCTTCTTTTTCTTCTTCTTTGAGGACACTTTCTCCTCAACCGCTTCGGGCGCGGCTGCTTCGTCCCCCCAAACGTCGTAGAGCACCGCCACTTTCAACTTAGTGCCGGTCATCTTAGCCTCCAGCTTTTCACGGCTGCACGAACTTTCCTCTGGTCATGTAATTCATAGCCAGCGCTGTGGCATACACCGTGACTTGAATCAAATGTTCCGCTTCACGCTGCGGATCGGCAAATAACTTGAGCTCGCCGATCCTCTTTTCAATCAATTCAACAAGTTGTTTGATCAGCGGCCGCTGCGCCCCGGTCCAATACGTGACCTTGTCCACCACGGTCTTCCGGTGCTGATGCAGAAAATGCTGCGCCGGAGTGGCCCGCTTCCGCCGTTTCGATGCATCAAAAATGTCTCGGAGATCCGCATCCAGGGCCAGATCTCCCAACGCGACTTCTTCACCATTTTGTCGATAGAACTCAGCAACGGTGATCTCCATCTCGTCAACCGTGACATCGGTTACGCCGCGTCGCCGGACCGGGTCCGTATGTCCTAATTCGCGTGCAATGCGATTCATGTAGCGCAGCTTGGCCAGCGCGCCCCAGCCGCGATACCGCTTGCGCCATGCCGAACGCGGCGTCAGCCACACCGCAAAAGTTTCGGCAAAATCCTCATCGGGATGCTTCTGGGCATACCAGCCCGCGAGATAGCGCACATAATTTCTCGAAAACGGCACCGGCCGGTAGTTGTCGTGATAGGGACGCCGGAACGGTCCAAAAAGTTGCTTCCACTCCGGCGTTCGGTGCAGCTTGTAGGCATAGTTAAACGCGTGACCAGCCTCGTGACGCAGGTACATCATGATTTCGCGTGCGTCTTCGAGATCATTGGTTTCTTTTTCGAGCTGCGCCAGCTTGGCATCGGCCAAGTAAAACGGAATCCCGATCACCGGCTCGCCCGACGGACATCCCCACTCGTCGGTGAGGTAGCACGCCGGACGAAATTTCACCAACCCTTTTCGTTCCAGCTCTTTGTACAACTGGTTCACGAACCGCTCCAGCGGGGAGCCTTCAATCTTCAATCCCAATTCGCAGATAGGTTTATCCAGAATTTCCTGCGACTCCGGCCGTGATGTGTCGGTTTCCTGCACGCGTTCTCACTGGAAATAAGCACAGAGCGCACCGCGAAACGGCGGGAGAGGACGGGGCGATCTGCCCCAAGTGTAAACAATAACAAAGGGTGGCGGCGAATCAGAAGTAACTAAAGGCACCTCTACACCGGCGAATGCTGTCCTTGCACAATCATTTCTTCCGCAATGCGTCGCGCCTCGGGAAGCGTCGCCGCCTCGTTGCGCGCAATCTCTGCCGGCAAGTCACGCTGAATCTTTGCCAGTTCCTCATCAAACAATTTCGTCACCAACTGCGGCGTGTGCTCCACAACGTTTCCGCCGTCCCCTGCGACTTTGACCTTGTGCTTGGTGCGTTGTGCAATCATCAGTCGATATATGCGATCCGTCGCCAGGTCCTCCATGTAACCATCCAGCAGGCTCGCGCCTTTCCCATTCAGCACGCCGTTGCGATAGCGAATGACAATGCGCACGGCTGCGCGGGTCCCCGCCAGTGTAATCTTGCCCACGCCTTCCGGCACCGGCCGAAGATCAGGATGCGGGTTCGGCAACTTCGGCCTCTTCCCGATCTGATTGGGCTCGGGAAACTGCGCCACTGCAATCTCATTTTGGTCAGGATGCCCTGTCCATGCTCCATCCATCAGGCAATTGGCCTCGTTCTTCTTATCTTCTTTAAGCGCTTTTAAAGCGCGCTCATTCAACTCCTTATCCGTGCGGCTGGGAAAGAGTGCGGTCATGCCACCAATCGCCAGGGCACCATGCTTGTGGCAAATCTCCGGCATCAGAGTGCGAAAGTTCTGAAAGAATGCGACATCGTGCGGAATGGTGTTGCGATCCGGCAATATCCACTTTGGATCTTCCAGCATGAAGTGAATTAGCGACGCCATGTAGTCCCAGCGCCCCAGATTCAATCCCAGACAATGCTCCCGCAGATTGAAGAGAAATTCCTCCATCTGATACGCCAGCGGATGCGCCTCCACCAGCGCCATGCACTTGATGTAGTTCGCCGGCAAACCCTTCGACTTGGCTAGCGTCTGAAACAGATCTCGCCACCACAACGCTTCCTCCGCCGACTCACTCTTCGGAATGTACACCGAGAAATTATGCGGCAATACTGCGGGGTCGAGCTGATACCACAGCAGCGCCACATCAAACAATGAAGCCGACATCAACTCGTTCTTGATCACTCCGCCCTGACTTATGTGCAATCCCCGCGGACGCACCCAAGTCACAGTCTTCGAGCGTTGCACCTTAACTTCTTTCTGTCGCTTCTTGTCGTAGTAGCCCAGCTCGTACTTGTAAGCCGCGAGCACGGTTTTGATCCCCAGTAGCGTATGCGACCACTGGTTCGCCATCGAGTCTTCCAGATCAAGCATCACGCCCGGAGAACCCGAGTTCAGCAGCTTCACCGTCAGTTCCACGTCGTCGGCAGGCCCGGTCATCTGATTGCGCTGGTCGGCGCACCAGTCCGGCAGTTCAATCCGCCAATCGGTTGTTGTCGCCGGCGATGTCGGCAGGTAATTCGGAGGTTTTCCTTGCAGCGAAGCCTGCAACACTTGATTCCGCATCGCCACCAGAACTTGTTGCCAGGGTGTGAACTGTTTGTGCAATGGCAACAGAAATTGAAAAAATCCTTTAGGAAGGTCGTTCTCGGGATTCAGACCGGCCGGAGCGTAGTTGCTGGGTTGCAAAGTTCTTCGCGGGACATCGAGAGCCATCGACGACTCCTCAGGAAGCGCGGGTTCGCAGAACGTTCATTTGCGGCTTCCTCTCGATGCTACTGCCCCGGCCGCGGGCGATGCAAACCCCAAGCTACTTCGCTTCGATCATCTTCGTCATGCGCAACACGGGAAGCTTCACGCCATTCGGCAGCGGAACCTCAAACGCTTCCTGCGGGGCGAACCCTCGCGCCCGATACATGGGCTCTCCCGGCAGCGTTGACACCAGTTCCAGGTGCGTAAATCCCTCCGCCATCGCTGCCGCCTCGCAGGCTACCAAGATTTGGCTACCAATTCCCCGCCGCGCCCACTCCGGATGCACGAAGAACGCCCGGATTTTCGCCGCCTCCTGTGCCGGATCAAGCAGAGCATTGTCCCGCTGCGCCGCGTGATCACTGCCGAAGGCAGTTTTCCTCCGGCTCCATCCCCCGCAGCCCACGATCATTGTCCCCGCCTCAGTCACCATGTAGGTGCCGTCGAGGATGAGTTGCGTATCCACTCCAAATACGGTGCCCAGCGCACCTTCCCGCTGTTCGGGAGTATAGTAGCTCGCCTGCAGGATTCGGACCGACTCCGCAATCAGAGAACGCAAGACCGGGACATCTCCTAATGTCGCTTTGCGGATAGTGATCGTAGTGGAATGCATGCGGGCGCGTTTAGCGGCCGGCGATCACGTCATACGGTCGCATCATCTCATTATCTTCATGTTCCAGAATGTGGCAATGCCAAACGTAGCGCCCAGTGAAACCTTCGAACCGCATGATGATTCTCGTGACCATCCCGGGATCGGCCCGCACCGTGTCTTTCCATCCCGCTTCGCCCGGTTCCGGAGGCATCGCCGCTCCCCAGTATTTAAGAATGCCACGGTTCTGATAGGCGAACGCGTCAAACCGTCGCCGGTCGAGTATCTGGAAACGCACCAAATGCAGATGAATGGGATGCACATCGTCAGTGACATTCATCAGGTTCCAAATTTCCACTGAATTCAAAACCGGATTCTCCGTCACCGGCATATTCCAGTGGGCATCGTTCAGCAGCACGGTCACGGAATCCCCGCGCAGATCGTTAATCTCGCCCAGTCTCAAGTCTCGAGTCTTCACCGCTTCCGACTCCGCAATCTTCACCACCGGCCTCAGCGCCGCCGGCAGCGAACTGGGATCGCTCACTTTCGCACGAGAAACACGAAACTGCACAACTGGAGATGCGAAGTCATTCTTCAGCACAATCTGCTCACCGGCATGATCGCTGAAATCCAGCACCAGGTCGGCACGCTCACCCGGTGCCAGCGTAAGCTGCTTCAGTGTTACCGGCGCCGGCAACAATCCCTGATCAGTTCCAATTTGCTGAAGGTTCTGCCCGTTGACCAAGGCGAGACGAAAGAACCTGCCGTTCGCCGCGTTCAGAACCCGAAAGCGGTATTTCCTCGGCTCCACATCCAAATAAGGCAACAGCTTGCCATTGGCCAGAATGGCATTGCCGCGGAACTCCGACACCCACGGATTCGTCGAGTTCTGTGCCACTGGGTAGTAAAGTTGCCCATCCAGATCGAACATGCGGTCGCACAGCACCAGCGGAACTTCATATTTGCCCTGCGGCAGATTGAGCGCCTCCTCCACTGGATCGCGCACGACGAAGAGGCCGAACAACCCGGCCAGCACATTCAGCCGGTTAATTCCCAGCGTGTGATCGTGATACCAGAGCAGCGTCGCATCCTGCTGGTTGGGGTAATAGTAGGTCGCGGACTTCCCCGGCACATACCAGTTCTCCGGATAGCCATCACTCTCTGGCGGCACCTTCCCCCCATGCAAATGAATCACGCTACGCACGGCTGGCTTGTCGGCTTCTGCGCCATGGATACTGTGATCAACGGGCAGAAAATGCTCCCGTGGCAACTCATTCGCCCACTCCACCAACATGCCCTTGCCGCTCTCCGTTTCCAGGGTCGGCCCCGGAGACGACGACCCAAATCCCCACAGCCGGGTGGGCTTCAAATCGCGATGGACCTTGCTCTGAAACTGTCGCATGGCCAGCCGATAGTAGGGAATCTTCAATTTAGGATCGCTGGGACTTGGCCGCAGTTCGGTGGAACGGACTATACCGGGAATCGGGAGGGCATCTACAAACGCCGCCAGGGTGCTGGGATCCAGCACCGGTCTGACCAGCTTCGGCGGAATGGGATGCATACTCTGAGGCATCATCGCAGCTGCCGCCGCAATTCCGCTTTGTTGAAGGAACCGTCTTCGTGTTATCGACAATTGCCAGCCTTTCTTTGAACCCGCGGCGGCGCCACCGACGCCACCAAACCCACCATACCAAAAACAAGGCACGCGAGCTTGACGCTCGCGTGCCTGTCTTCATCTTCGCTATCACATCCCAACTACGGAATCTGCTCTCCGGTCGAGGGGTTGAGGATCAGGGTTCCATCGCTTCTGATCTGGCTGAAGTTGAACATCTGGCTGATGGAGCTGGCGATGCCGTCAAACGATCCAGCACCGATTCTTTGCCCAATGAGCCAGTTGTCTTCGACGAAACGGATGACTGAAGTCTGGTCCGTTACCGTGTGGTCAACAGCGTTCTCCAGCGCCCATGGTGAAATCACGATCAGCGGTTGCCGCGGACCGTATCCGCAGCGACCCAGCGCGTGCGTATTGCCAGAGTTGATGCCTGGCAAGGAGAGGCCGCCGGTTCCGCAAGCGTCCGGTCCGGTCAGCGCGTCCGCCGTACCGGTGGACTGATTTACGATCGGACTCATCTGGTGGTCATACCAGCCGTCTGAGTCGTCGTATAGAATCACAACCGCCGTGCTGCTCCACGTGGGTTGTTCCTCCAGGAAATTGACGAGCTTGACCACTGCGGTCTGCTCATCCAGGGGATCAGAATATCCTGCGTGTCCATCCTGAATTCCGATATTCTTGATGAAGCTCACTGCCGGGAAATTGCCTGCCTTAACTGCGGTGACAAAATCGTCGATGTCATAGTTGTGGTTAGCCGGGCCATTGTTCCCGATTTCAGCGATGTTTTTCGGCCGGGTATGGCTGGGATTGGCCGTGGAAGCCCAGTACCCGAAGAACGAATGGTGAGGGATGTAATCGCCAGTGGTGCCGGCAAGCCCGGTCGAACTTCGATTGCAGCCCGTGGTCCCGTTGGAGTTCGTGAGATTCAGGTTAAAGCCGCCCATAAACGATCCCCAGCTCACGTCAGCTGCGTTCAACAGGTCGCCGATGTTCTTTCCACCCAGTTGCACCTGGCTGCTGCCCGAGCAAAGATCGCCGAGCGGGTCGGGGTCGCCGATCACCGTCAACGATCCATCTCCGCCATCCACGGTGCCACCGGTTCCGGTGGTCACGCCGTTGGTCTGGCCGGAAACCAGGTTAATCACGCCTGGTGTCGAAGGACCAAAAGTCGTGCTGTAGGAATTGTCATTCATGGCAAAGTACTGGGCGTAGTTCCAATATGCGGTTACGGTGTTGCCGTCAAAGTAGCCCAGGTTCAAGCCATTGGTGTTGAGAATTCCGCCCCCCTGAGGCGGAGGTCCCGCCGTACCTACAAACTCCGGAAACAGATCCATTGCCCCCATATCGTAAGACTGCTGTTCCGAGGTGTAGTCGTGGTTCTGATCGGCAGTCACGGCCTGCGAACGATCCAGACGGAAGGGGTTGGTGGCGCCGGTGCCGTTCGCCGGGTTCAAATTGGGGTTGTTGTTCAGCAACGCGTTGCTGAGACCATTGACCGTTGGAGTTCCCGGGCGGGCATGGAACGCAGGCTCTCCGGCTGGATTAGTAGCGTTGGGATAGGTGCCAAAATAATGATCAAACGAAATGTTTTCCTGGAAGATCACGACCAGGTGCTGGATGGGTGTTGCCGTCTTCGACGTCGGATTTGAAGCGGCGTAGGCAGGCGCAACACTCGGTCCCAGGGCAATGGTCAATGCGGTTAAAGAGGCCAGCATTTTCCTGGGGGCGGTTGACGCTCTCAGTTTTTCGAACATCATTTTCCTCCGTCCTTCGGTCCGATATGAGGGCTCCATACCACAAGTCATTCAGCCGAGGAAAAGTAAGCCTAGCCCTCCAATGTGTCAGCAGTTTGACCAGATTGTTAAAGCTGGATGAATTGAGGCGGCTAGGCTGTGAGTCGCGGCACCCATGGCCTAATTGAAAAGCCCCGGACGCGATTTCTTATTCGACTGGCTTCGAGGAACCGAGCACAGCGTACCTCTAGGCCGATACCGACGGCGACGGCGCACCTAAGAGTTGAACCAGACTTCTGGGTCCACAGCACGCGCGGTTGAGCCGCTGAAGGTCGCGCCGTAGCTGTGTGTCCTGCTTCAGAGCATCCAGGACGCTATTCAGGATGGCAGCGGTCTGCGGACTGGGCGGCGCGGCTAATCTGTAGTGCATCCACTTGCCCTCCCGCCGGGCCGCGACGAGGCCCGCCCTACGCAGATAGGCAAGATGCCGGGAAATCTTCGGCTGAGGCGCACCAATAACCTCGGTGAAGTAGCAGACACATATCTCCTGCTCTGCCATCAGGTTGAGCAGTCTCAGGCGAGTCGGGTCGCCCAGGGCACGGAATAGTCTATCCAGCGGCTGACTCTGTTTCATCCCCTGAGTCTAGCAAAATATATTCGCCTTGACGAATGTATTCTGCAGTGCTACGGTTAACGTATTCGCAAGTGCGAATATGACAGGAGGAGAGTCAATGCCGGCAGAGACAGTGGTTGCTTTGAAAGCGCATGTGGCCATCAATGTAAGGAATGTGACGCAAAGCGTCGAGTTCTACCGCAAGATGTTTGGAATTGACCCCAGTAAGGTCAGGAGCGGTTATGCGAAGTTCGATGTGCAGAACCCGCCGCTGAATTTCACGCTTAACGAAACACCATTCAAAGACGCTGGGGCGCTCTCACACATGGGCATTCAGGTGGCTACGACCTCAGATGTCCTGAGCATCCGCCAAAGATGGGTAGATGCGGGCCTGCTGACTCGTGACGAGATGCAGACCGATTGCTGCTATGCAACGCAGGACAAAACCTGGGTGCATGATCCTGATGGCAATGAGTGGGAAGTCTTTGTCGTTCTCAAAGACAACCTGCCTGAAATGCAAACAGAACAATCGAGTGCTGCTTGCTGCTCTCCTGGCTGCTGCACGCCCGCGACCCAGGGAGCGGCTTAATGTCCAAGGCAAAAATCCTCTTTCTCTGCACAGGAAACTCCGCCCGGAGCCAGATGGCGGAAGGCTATTTACGCAATCTCGCAAGTAGCAATTTCGAGCCTCTGAGTGCTGGGATTGAACCAAAAGGCCTGAACCCGCTGGCTGTCGAAGCAATGAAAGAGGTTGGTATAGATATTTCTCAGCAGACATCAAAGGATGTGCGGGAATTTCTTGGGCAGGCGATACCGTATGTCGTTACCGTCTGTGACAACGCCAAACAACGATGCCCGATATTTTCGCGGACATATAAATTTTTGCACTGGAGTCTTGAAGACCCAGCTGAGGCAACCGGTTCCCACCAAGAGAAGTTGGCGGTGTTCCGCAGGGTGCGGGACGAAATCAGGCAGAGGATTGAACAGGAACTCTTGCAGCCAACTGCGATGGAGAAATGAATCAGGAACCCACTTCTCTCTACCAGCGCAGCGTTTGCGAAGGCCTAGGGACAGGGCTGCTGGTCGCCGCAGTCGTTGGTTCCGGCATCATGGGTGAGCGCTTGGCTGGGGGTAATACCGCCATTGCGCTCCTCGCGAACACAATTGCTACGGGAGCAGCCTTGGCTGCACTGATTGTGACCTTCGGATCGTTTTCGGGTGCTCACTTCAATCCTGCAGTAAGTCTCGCCATGGCATTGCGCGGCCTACTACCATGGCGTGAAGTGCCTTTCTACGTGGGCAGCCAATTTGCCGGGGCATTGCTCGGCACGATTCTTGCCCACCTGATGTTTCGGCACGCGTGGTACTCGTTCTCGGTGAATGAACGGTCCGGTTTCGCTCAATTGCTCAGTGAGTTTGTTGCGGCATTTGGACTGGTATGCGTTATCTGGGGTTGCGTAAAAGTGCGCTCCGCATTGGCAACCCCGATCGCAGTTGCCAGTTACATCGTCGCTGCATACTGGTTCACCGCTTCAACGTCGTTCGCAAATCCTGCGGTCACCGTGGCACGTTCCATTACCGATACTTTTTCGGGCATCCGGCCAGCGGATGTTCCCGGTTTTATTTTCGCGCAGATCGCCGGGGCGTTGGTCGCCACGCTGCTATTTGCATGGCTCGAAAAGGAAGTATTGTCAGCTACCCAGGATGCCCCTCATAGCGGTTGAAGACTCACTCGGCGGGAAGACCTACGACGTGACACTAACTCGAAGGCGCTAGCCTTTACCGAGCGCTCGCGCTACCGCTTGGATCAACACCGCGCTATCTTTCTCCACCAGCGTGTCCGACTTCTCCAGGTAGCTTACGGCGCCCTCCTGCAATAGCTTGTCCTTGTTTCGTTCGGAGAGTCCGGTGAGAATAATCACTGGGATGTCCTTCGTGGCCGCACCTTGCTTAAGCGCTCGGAGCACCTCGAGTCCCGAAAGCTTAGGTAACATCATATCCAGAAGAATCAGGCTGGGGATCGCGTCCTGCGCGATCTGCAGAGCCTCTTCCCCGTCGGCTGCGGTGAGAACTTCATAGCCTGCCTTCTGCAGTGCTCGCTCACCCGCTCGTCTCAAAAACCTGCTGTCCTCCACCAGTAGAATTTTCATGTTTTAAGGGGTCGGCATATCTCCGACTCAGTATAGGCTCGAACACAACCAGGATGCCCTATTTCTCGTTCTGTACGAGAAGTGGGGACCTCACGGCAAGCCAAACGTATACAGCGAACTTCCCGCCGCAATTGCCACATACTCTTTTCCGTTGATCGCAAACGCCATCGGCGCGGCGTAAACTGCCGATCCTGTTTGGAAGTGCCACAATGCCTTGCCCGATTCCGCATCCAGGGCCACAAAATTCCCTTCTGAATCGCCAGTAAACACCAACCCTCCCGCGGTGGACAACACTCCCGACCAACTGGGCGACGGATACTTGAACTCCCACTTAACTCGTCCGCTGGCAGGATCAATCGCACGCAGCGCGCCCCAAAACGGCTCCGTGTCATCCGCCGGAAAGTATGCACTGCCGTAGTACGCATGCCCGGCTTCGTAGGGTTGCGGAGCAGTGCTGAACATATCGCACTGCTCACGCGCATTCACATAAAACAGTCCTGTTTGCGAGTCGAACGTAGGCGACTCCCAATTCGTCACGCCCGCTGCCCCCGGACACACCCGCCTTCCTTCAAGCGTCGGAGCGCTCTCCTTAACTGCCACCGGACGGCCCTCAGCATCCTTGCTATTGCTCCAGGTCACTTTGCCAAACGGATTTGCCAAAATAAGCTTTCCTGTAGTGCGATCCACCACATAGAAGTATCCGTTGCGATTGGCTTGAGCGATCCAACGCTTTTCTCCCTCGTCAATCATCACCGGAACCTGCGTCGCATCCCAGTCATGCTCATCGTGCCGCGTAAATTGAAAACTCCAGTTCAACTTTCCGGTATCGGCATCAAGTGCCAGCAGAGAATCGCTGTAAAGATTCGCTCCGGCACGTCCTTCCCCGCGATTCGAAGGCGAAGGATTCCCCGTAGGCCACAACAATTCATTCTTGGCCGCGTCGTACGTGCCCGTGATCCACGCTGGCGCACCGCCAACCTTCCACGAGTCGCCCTCCCAAGTGTCGTGACCCGGTTCACCCGGGCCGGGAACCGTGTAGAACCTCCATTTGCGCTCTCCGGTGTCGGCGTCATAGGCGTCGATGAACCCGCGAACTCCATATTCGCCACCGGATACCCCCAGCACCACGAGGTTCTTCACCACCAGCGGCGCCAAGGTGAAACTGTATCCGAGCTTGTAGTCGATCGCCGCCACGTCCCACAACACACTGCCGGTCTTGGCATCAAGCGCGATCACGTGCGCATCCAGCGTCCCCATGAAGACCTTATTCTCCAGAATGGCAACGCCACGATTGATACGTCCGCAGCACGGCCTTATATCCGCCGGCAGTTGCCGCTGATACAGCCAGATCGGCCGCCCACTGCGGGCATCCAGAGCAAATGCCCGGTTATCAGGAGCAGTGCCATAGAGAATGCCATCCACCACCAGCGGCGTGGTTTCAAACTTCCCCGTCGCTCCCGTCTGATAAACCCACTTCGCCACCAGCGATTTCACATTTCCTGTAGTGACCTGATCGAGCGGACTGAAGCGGTGCCCGGCATAGTCTCCCGAATACGTCAGCCAGTTCTGCGGTTCTTTGGAAGAGTTGAGCAGACGCGCCGAAGTCACCTGGCCCATCGCGCTCAACCCGAAGAAACTCGCCGCCAGTATCACTACCGAAGCCCGAATCATCCTGTCCACGGCTGCACTCACTTTCCTCCCACACTCTGTAGAAAGGCGACGACGTCCTGCAGGTCTTGGTCGCTTAGTAGGGCCGCGCCATAAATCGGCATCATGGATGTCCGGCTTTTCTTGATCGAGCGCAGTTTGTCTTTTTCGTACAGGTGAATCTGCTCGCCCGTGTCCATCACTTGCAGACTGAAATTGTCCTCGTTCATGGTCACACCCTTAATTTCCTGTCCTTGAGCCGTCACCACCGTCACTGTTTCGTATTCCTGAGGAAACTCTTTCGTCGCTTCCAGCAGCCCCGGCGCTAACCTCCGGCTTGGATTCCGCACCGAATCCACGATCGCGTCCGACGCCCGCGCCATACCCACCGCTGTGAGATCAGGCCCCAACCGCCCGCCCTTCCCTTCCACCATGTGACATCCAGAGCAGTTGGCGTCACCATAAAAAAGCTGCTTGCCGTGCGCGGTGTCACCTGCCAACTGCGCCGGAGCCTTTAACTGGACACTCCTTATATAGGTGATCACGTCCCACACTTCTTCTTCCGTCATTCCTACGCCTTGACCTGTCGTTCCGTTGGGAGGCATTGCCGTTCCGGGCACACCCTGATTGATGGTCGTAAACAGCTCAGCGTCAGAATTTCCGTGGCGTTTCTGTGGGCGCGTCAGATCAGGCCCTCGTCCGCCTCCCCGCGCGCCCAACCCGTGGCAGAACGCACAATTGATGCGGAAATGAAATTCGCCCCGCTTCGCAGCCTCCGCATCCCCGGCAAACGGGTTCTTGTCTTGCCCAAGCAAGGCGGTCGCCGCACCGACCAGGCAAATCAACACAGCGGCTCGCATCAAGGCTGGCATGGGTAAGGGATGCATCTTCAGATCTAAGAGTGTCTTCGCGCGTGAATTCACTTTGGATCTCCGACTGCTAGTATGTAGCCAATTCATCCCTCCCCAAAATCCCGGTACCTTCTGAGTACATCCTGCTGAGAGATCACTCCTTCCAGTTTCCGGAAGTCGGCGCGGCTCACCACCGGCACCAGGGGGAAGCGATCAACATACCGCAGCGCCGTATCCAGAGAATGGTCCGGGTGCAAGTACGAAATCTGACGCGTTGTAAAAAGCGAATTCAGGCTAAGCTCGCCCTTGCCCTCAGCCGCCATTCGCCTAAGTTCTTCCTTGCTCACGCTGCTCCAGCCCGTAGGGCTGAGCCGGACCAGCAAAATGTCGGACGACGATTTGTCCGCCTGCGCAAGCACGCTCGCGACCGCGTCATCGCCTTCCAACACAGGATCTTCCATTGGCCGCATCGCGTCCTCCACGCGCAGGATGCCTTCTTCTCTTTGTTCTTCCATGGAAGGCAAGTCCAAACCATCCTGGCGCGTGAGCACATCAAAAATCGCCACCGGCTGCAGCCCACGCGAAATCACATAGGCCAGCGTGTTGGCCAGAATGACCGGTACGATGATCGAGTAGTTTCCGCTGACTTCGAGAACCATGAATACCGACGTCATGGGAGCCCGCAGGAATCCGGCAAACAGAACACCCATTCCCACCAGGGCATAAGTTCCGTGTGACCCAGTCAGGTGCGGCAGAACTACATGCTCCGCTCCACCCACCGCCGCCCCCAGCATGGCGCCAATAAACAACGTGGGAGCAAACATGCCTCCCGGAGTTCCACTGATGAACGAAAGCAGGGTTGCGACGATCTTCAATGCCGCGAGGATGGCCAGCATTTGCCAGGTGAACTGACCGTGCATGGCCTCATCGATGTACTCATAGCCCGCTCCCATAACCTGCGGCGCGCCTAGCACAGCGATGAGGCCGATCAGTAGACCCGCCAACGCAGGTTGGAAATACTGTGTCCATCGCGGCAGTGCTTTGCAGCGCGGACGCAAAGCCTCGATTCCACTCGAGAACGCGACCGAAGCCAAACCTCCTGCCACGCCGAGGATGGAATAAGCAATCAGTTCGGAAGGCCTTTCCAATTGCACCGCGGGAATCCGGAAAAGAGATTCCGAGCCCAGAAACCACCGCATCACCACCACGCTCGACACTGCCGAAAGCACCACCGAGCCCAGAATGCCCGCCGTCCAACGCCCGATGACTTCTTCGATCACAAACAGCACTGCCGAGATTGGGGCATTAAACGCCGCAGCCAACCCAGCTGCGGCACCTACAGGAGCAATCAGTCGCATGCGATCACGGGACAACCGCATCCACCGACCCAGCGCCGAAGCGAGGCTGGCGCCAATTTGCAAAGACGGATCCTCGGGGCCAAGCGAGTGTCCGGAGCCGATCGCTAATGCCGCCGTGATGAACTTGCCGATAGCGGTGCGTAGTGGAATGTATCCGTTGTATATGTACAGCGCTGCCTTGGTTTGATTGACTCCGCTTCCGCGTGCCCCTGGAAACAAATGAATAACCAGCACGGCAATGACCAGTCCCGCAAGGCTGGGGGCCAGCAACAAACGCATCGTCGAAGGCGTAGCTCCCGATCCCACGAAATAGATACGGCACCAGTCAATGGCGAAGCGGAAGCAAACGACTGCGAGTCCTGAGAAAACTCCAATAAACACCGACAGGATGAGGAAGAAAGTTTCTTCCCGAAAAACCGACGATAAGAGAGATGTGGGAGCGCGCGCGGAAAGCGATGCCATTGCCTCGGTTGGCCCGACCTCAGTTTGCGAGTTCAGCGTGCTCTCCAAATCAAATCCCTTCGTGCAGTTTCGCGATCAACAACAGTGCCTTATCCGTTTCAGTCGGAGATCCGCAAAAGATACTGGTTTGGCGTTCGACGCTGAACACCAGTTCCATGGCCTTCTCTACCAGATCAGGATTTCGCCGGAGGCCCGGCTCTGTAACTTGCCCCTTCATCTTCTCCCAGCTTTCACTGAGACTGCCCTGCCCGCTCGCCGATGGGGCTGTCGCTTTCGAATCGTCCACAACCGGACACGCCTTGAGCCGCTCGCCTGCTGCGGCAAACGCAGCAATGACAATTGGGTTGCGCTCGGCGGCCGAAATCTGCCGCCGGAACGGATCCATTTGCAACACCAACTCCGCGGTCTTGAGACGGGCTGCGCTCTGGGCATCACTGGGATCGGCGGATACCGCAGCCTGGAGGTAGCGTTGGGCTAAGGGGTAGCGGCCCAGTTCGAAGGCAGCCCATCCCGCTCCCGCTGATACTGCCGAGTTGTGGCGCTCTGACTTCAGACTAAGGAGGTACTCAGAAAGCGCATGCTCATAGTCCTGTGTCCGAAGAAACAGGTCCCCGGCGCGCGCGTGCTGTGCCGGATCCTGATCCAGATTCGCTGCCAGAGCGATCAACTCCGCCTGCGCTTGCGCTTTGGCGTTGATGCTTAACAGGAATTCGATCAGTTCCAGGCGGGCCTCCCGGCGTTCTACTTCCTGATCTCCCGGCCAGATGGTGTAGATGGCGTTGTGATAGTAGCGTAGGGCCTGTTCGGTTTGTTTCTTTTGAGCGGCAATGCGCGCCAGTTCCAGGTTCACCCGCCCGTTGTCTGGTTCCCGTTCCCAGAGATTGATCAAGTAAGCGTCAGCCTCGTCGGTCCGCTTCAGACCGATCAAGGCTTGGGCCAAATTGAGCTGGTAATCGTAATTGTCTCGCGAGTAAAGCAGCGCGGTACGGAATTCGCTGACGGCGCGGTCGAAGCGCTGGGCCTTCAGATCCGTCGCGCCACGAGTGAACCAGCGGTTCCCGAGAGCTTCTTGCTGCGCATGGTAAACCCGCGACAAGCCACTGACGGCTATGAAGAAAACCACCGCGAGTACTAGGAGCAGCGCCAGGCTGACCGGCTTTCGCCCCACATAGCGCCCGCGATCTGGCTCATTTTCACTCGCGGCCAGTGTGCCTGCCGGCAATCTTTCCGTAACCATCTTTATTGATGATACTGCGAACCAGAAGCAGAAATCTCCTTGAGTCGCCACGTCCCTGTTTTTCAAAAGGCGGGAACCAGATGTAGACTCGTCCACTGGGGAGCATCCGGCTTCTGGAAGGTTGCTATGAAAAATCCTCCGCGCATGGCCGCTTTGTTGCTGATTTTTTGTCCGCTCTTCATCCTGGCCCAGAATCCGTCGGCCCAACCACCCGCTGCGGTTCCAAACTCGATCCTGAATCTCTACGATGCTTTCGGCTACCAGAAGCGAGGCACAGTTCTCGATTGGGGCTTTTCTGCGTTAATCCGCTACAACGGCAAAATTATTCTCTTTGATACCGGAAACAACGCCGATGGCTTCGAGCACAACGTCAAGGCCCTGGGCGTGGATCTGACACAGGTTGATCTGGCCGTGCTGTCGCACCGCCACACCGACCATATCTCGGGCTTCGACTATATGTTGAAAGTTAAGCCTGCGGTGAAGGCATATTTGCCCGCAGACCCCGCGTTGGGCGCACCCTCTCACCTTACCTTTTCCAGGGACACCAAGGAGTCGCTGGCCGGTCTTCCGCCCGAGCAGTTGTATTTCGGCGGACGCGTCAATTCCATCGATTACAAACCTGGCGAGCGCTTTCATGGCGCCAACACTGAGTTCGTGCCCGCCAGCCGTGAGATCGCTCCCGGCATCTACCTCATTGTCACTCGATCGGTCATGATGGGAGACTTCAGCGCCTACCCTCCCAGCGAACCCGGTCATCCCGACCTCGCCGGCTTCCCCGAGATATCGCTGGCCCTCAAGACGGAGAAGGGCATTGTGCTGATCACGGGCTGTTCACACAGCAAGGTCGAGGAAATCGTCCGTGCCGCCAAACAGTTTACTGGCGGCAACATCGAACTCGTGGAAGGCGGATTCCATCTGTTTCCCTACGACGCCGCCTACATCAGCAATATCGCTCATCTAATGAAAGATGATCTCGGTGTGCGCCGGGTCGCTCCCGCACATTGCACCGGCAACCTGGCTTTCAAGATTCTCCGCGATCTCTACGGTGAGGACTATGACTATGCAGGCGTGGAATCCGAGGTCTTTTTCTCCCATTGATTCTCGATCTTACGGATGGACCGTCTCGCATATATGCTACAGTCTCCATTACGCCACACCATAACCCTTGCTCGACCGCACACTACGCATGATTACTGCGTATAAATATTTTGGACTAAGAATGCGAACACGGTTCCCGCACGACATATGAACCCCGGTCAAAACCCAACCCAGCGTGTCCGCACCGCCTCCCGGCTGGTGGTTCTGCTTTCTACTGCTTTGGAGGGCTGCGCGCATTTCCTCGTTCTGCGCGTGCGCGGCAGAATATCCACACGCGACCGTGCCCAGTGGCTGCACCATTGGTGCGCGAAGGCGATCCATCGTCTGGGAATCGAGCTTCAGCTCCAGGGTGCATTCCCTTCGCGCGGCCTGCTGGTGGCGAATCATCTCGGCTACCTCGATATTCTGGTTCTCAGCGCCATGCACCCCTGCGTGTTTGTGTCCAAGCAGGAAGTCCGCTCCTGGCCGCTCTTCGGGTTGATGGCGAAGCTCTCAGGAACCGTTTTCGTGGATCGTGCCCGCACTTCGGCCGCTCATACCGCCAACACGGAGATGTCACAAGCGCTCTCGCAGGGCGCGGTTGTGGTGTTGTTTCCCGAAGGCACCAGTTCCGATGGCAGCAGGGTGCTGCCATTTCGTCCTGCGCTGTTCGACGCCGCCACCAAAGCCGGAGCCAACGTCGTCTCCGCTCACATTAGCTATGACGTCGCCGACGGCTCGGCCGCCAGCGATATCTGCTATTGGGGCGCGATGTCTTTCTTCCCTCACTTGTTGAGATTGCTTTCGCGGCACCAGATTCGTGCCCAGGTGCGCTTCGCCGAGAAAACCAGAAAGTTCGCCGACCGCAAACTGGCCGCGCGCGTAACCTATGAAACGGTAGCATCGCTGGCTCGGACGCCGTCGCGGCGTGCGACTGCTACCCACGCCCTGCAGCGCTCATAACCTATCGCTCTGAATGCTCTAACGCGACAGACCTACTCTTCATCGAGATATTCGCCGGGTACGTCATCCTCCGGCACTTCATGAGTATGGACTTCCCTCTCATCAAAGTCTCCGGCGTCTTCAACGCCCTTTACGGCATCGGCTTCGAACGCGTTCCCTTCTTCCAGTAACTCGTCCACACTCTCCGAGTCCGCGCTCTCCACGTTGGACAATCCCTGCAGATCTCCCGATTCCCCGCCAAAACGAGATTCCGGTCTACTTACTGAGAATTGGGAATCCGCGCGCACGCGTCTCTTCGGAGCCGGCTTCTTGCTTGCAGCTTTTCGCTTCGCAGCTACCTTTTTCGGAGCAGGCTTCTTCTTCGCCAACTTCTTGGGACTCTTGACCTTCTTCGTCGCCTTCTTGAGTGAAGGTTTCTTCGACTTCGCAGGCCGCTTCTTGGTCTTCTTCTTGTTAGCCATTTGCGCAGTCTAGCATCGGCGTGCGCGTGCCGCAATCGGGGCGGACCTCGGTTACGCTTCCTCCACGTAGATCAAGTGATGCACCTCCGGATCCTTGGCGACGTAGTTGGATACACGATCTTCCACTTCGCAGTCCGCTTTTGTCTGCCGCTCGTGCTGCCGTAGGTGTTCCGCCCAGGAATGCACCAGAAATGTCTCCACGTAGCGATCCGCCGCCTCCGTATCACGATAGACGCCCCACCGGTATGCGCCATCGCGAAGTCTAATACGTCCGTATTCATGGACCGCTTTTACGAACTCGGCTATCTTTTCGTGCACGACAATGTATTCAACCGTGACCAGCACCGGTCCCCGTTGCAGCTCAGACCCAACCTCCTGCACAACCACCGGCATCCGCCAGTGGTTCCACGGACTCAGGTCCGCAGTCGAATTAGGAAGCTTCGCCACCAGCGCCAGCGTTGCCGTACCGATGGTCCCGATGCCTGCATACACAAATGCAGTCCGGACTCCCGCTCGCTGAGCAACCGCACCCCAGGCTGCGCTTCCCAGAGCGAAGCTCCCCATATACACCAGTACGAAAATGGACAGCACTCGGGCTCTTACCCAATCCGGTGCCAGGTTTTGGACCAGCGCGCTAATGAGAGAAATGAACGTGATCCAGGCCCCTCCTCCAATCAGCATGACGGGAGCCAGCGTACTTATCCGGTGTAGACCGCTGATCGCCATCATCGTCAGACCCAAGATCACGACGCCGGTTGAGACCACCGCCTCCATCGACCATCGGGCGCGCACCGCTTCCAACAACAGGGCCCCAGCCACAGCTCCCACTCCGAAACATCCAAGCAACAGCCCGTAACCAATCGCGCTTGGGTTGACGCTCCGAGCCACCGTGGGCAATAAAGCAAAGATAGCACTTGCAAAAAACATCACAATGCCGGTCCGCACCACCACGCCGAGAATTGCCGGGGAGTGGCGGACATAGCGCAGGGCAGCAACCGTGGCTCCGGTAAGTGTTTCGGGCGGCGCAGCCCGTTTGCGAACCGGTCTCTTCCACCGCGCCACCACCAGGATCACTCCGAAGAACGACACCAGATTGGCCACAAATGCCGCAGCAACTCCCGCCGCAGCTATGACGAAGCCGGCGAGCGCAGGCCCGACCGCTCGTGCCAGATTGAATTCGATTCCGTTGAGCGCCGATGCGGCCTCAAGGTCGTTCTTGGATACCAATTCAGGCAGAATGGCGCGCCAGGTCGGAGTTTCGAACGCATCTCCAGCCGAAATCGTAAACGTTAGCACCAGCAGCAGCCAGGGCGACATGAATCCAGCAACGGTTAGGATTACCAGGAGTAGCGTCGCCCCCACCATCCACGATTCGGTGAACAGAATCAGCTTGCGGCGATCGACGATGTCACCGGCTGAACCCGCGGGAAGGGCCAGTAGAAAATATGGCAGTGAGGAAGCAGTTTGCGTGAGCGCGACGTAAATCGGTCCCGCGCCGAGCGACACCATCAACCATGCAGCGCCCACGCTCTGCATGAAGGTCCCAATATCGGATACAACATCTGCCACCAACAGATTGCGAAAGATGGGCACACGCAATGGTCGTAATAAACCCAATGCGCCCGGCGCTTTCAAACTCTTGTCAGCAATATCCGTCAATGGCCCGTGTCCACTGCCTACCGTAATCGTTAGGGAGATCGAAGAGACTATTCTAGCCCCGGCGCTGGCACCGAGTACCGTGCTTTGAGATCGGCTAAGCGGAACTTACGAAACGCTGGCTGGCGTCGGCGTCGAGTCTGCTTTCTTGGCCGAGAACGACGTCAGCAGAGTCTTGAGAATCACGTACAGTACCGGAATGAAGAACAGATTCAACACCGTAGAGAACAACATTCCGCCCACAATCGCCGTCCCTACCGAGTGCCGTCCCAGCTTGCCAGCGCCGGTTGCGAAGTAAAGTGGCAGCACACCGAACACGAATGCAAACGATGTCATGAGGATCGGGCGCAACCGCAATTCCGCCGCTTCAATCGCTGCGTTGATGATGGTGCGACCCTGCGCCAGCAGCTGCTCAGCAAATTCGACAATCAGAATCGAGTTCTTCGCCGAAAGTCCGATCAACATGACCAGACCGATTTGCACATAAACGTCGTTCACCAGGCCGCGCATCTGGATGAAGAGCAACGCGCCCAGCACCGCCATGGGAACTGCCAGCAGAATGATGAACGGCAGTGCGAAACTCTCATACTGGGCCGACAGCGTCAGATACACCACCAGAATGCCCAGTCCGAAAATGATGATTGCCTTGCCACCCGCTTCAACTTCCTCGAGCGCCAGCCCCGTCCATTGGAACGTCATGCCCTGCAACATGTTCTGCTTCGCCAGATCTTCCATCGCCTGCAGGCCTTGACTCGAACTGTATCCCGGAGCCGCGGCGCCATCGATTTCCGCCGAGCGGAACAGATTGTAGTGATTGATGACCTGCGGACCCGAAGTTTCCTTCAAACTGACGAGATTTCCCAGCGGCACCAAACCGTTGGCACTGGAACGAACATAGTAGTTCCGCAAGTCCGCAGCGTTCATGCGAAACGGCTGATCGGCCTGCACATAAACCCGGTAGGAACGATTATTGAAATCGAAATCATTGACGTACTGCGAACCCATGTAGACGCCGAGGGCCTGCGAGACCTGATCGATCGGCACTCCAATGGCCTTCGACTTCTCGCGATCGATCGTCACCAGCTGCTGAGGATCATTCGCGGTGAAACTGGTGAACAACCCTTGCAGATCTTTTCGTTGACGGCTGCCGCCAACGATCTTATGTGCGATGGTGTCAATATCTTGCAGCGTGTTGCGTCCCAAATCCTGTAGCTCAAACTGAAATCCGCCAAAACTTCCGATACCGCTGATGGCCGGCGGTTCGAACGCCACCACGATCCCGCCCGGAATACCGAAGAGTTTTGGCGAGACCCTCGCCACAATGTCACTCGCGGCATGACCTTTGCCTTTCCGATCATCGATGGGCTTCAGCGGCGCGAATACAAGCCCGTAGTTCGACGAACTCCCTCCTGACAGCGAAAACCCGGGCACAGAAAAGGTGCCGAACACATCGGGATCGGCTAGCAGAATCTTCTCCGCTTGCGAAGCAATGTCGGTCGTATAAGACAGCGACGCTCCTTGCGGCGCCTGTACCACCACAATGAAGTAATTCTGATCCTCCTGCGGCACAAAGCCGGTAGGCACGTGAACATACATGTAAGCCGTCGCACCGAGTCCGGCCAGGAACAGCACGATCATCACGTAACGATAATTCAACACCTTGCAAATGGCCTTGCCGTAGCCAGTTCCCAAGCCATGGATGGCCGCGTCAATACCATGCGCGAACTTACGGTACCCCTTCGAGAGCCACCCAATGTGCGTCCAGTCGAAGACCGAATACTTGTGTTCCTCGCCGCGCAGCAGGATGGCCGCCAGGGCAGGCGATAGTGTAAGCGCGTTGAACAGCGAGATGGCAATCGAAAATGCGATGGTCAAGGAGAATTGCCGGTAGAGAATTCCGGTCGTCCCTGGAAAGAACGATACCGGTACAAAGACCGAAATCAGCACCAGCGATGTTGCCACCACCGCACTCGCAACCTCCGCCATGGCCGCGGATGTGGCCGCATGCGCGTCAGTCTCGCCCTGGTTGATATGCCGCTGCACGTTTTCAATGACCACAATCGCATCATCAACCACCAATCCGGTCGCTAGCGTGATGCCGAAGAGTGTCAGCGAATTAACCGAGAAATCGAAGATCTTTATGAAAGCAAAAGTGCCAATCAGAGAAACCGGAATCGTAACCGCGGGAATAACCGTGGCACGCCAGTCCAGCAGAAACAGAAAAATCACTATGATGACGATGACAATCGCTTCTTCCAGTGTAGTGACGACTTCCTTGACTGAGTCCCCCACCACCGTCGTCGTATCGAATGCGATCACGTACTTGATCCCCGGAGGAAACGACTTCGATAGCTCCTCCAGTTCCGCCTTGGCAGCTTTATCCACCGCCAGCGCGTTGGCATTCGAGAGCTGCTGCACTCCAACGCCGATCGCCTGGTGCCCGCTGTACAAGAGGTTAGTGTCGTAGTTCTCCGCCCCGATTTCTGCACGCCCCACGTCCTTAAGCTGGACGATCCCGTTGTTGGTGTTCTTGAGGATGATGTTCTCGAATTCCTTCGGCTCCGACAGGCGGCCGACCACGCGCAGTGTCACCTGAAAACTCTGCTTCGGATCCGCCGGGGGGCGCCCCAACTGCCCGGCGGGAATTTCGACGTTCTGCTCTTGTAATGCTGAAACGACGTCAGCCGCCGTCAACTGGCGAGCGGCCAGCTTCGTCGGATCAAGCCAGATCCGCATCGCATACTTGCGCTCACCGAAGATGACAACATCACCGACGCCTGGAATTCGCTTCAGTGCGTCTTTCACATAAACATCGAGATAGTTGGAAATGTACTCGTTCGAAAGGCTGGCATCGGGCGAGTAAAATCCAGCGGCAAAAACGAAGTTCGGGTTTGCCTTGGTGATGGTAACGCCGGTGTTCTTGATTTCCTGCGGCAGCCGGCCTTGCGCCGTCGCCACCCGGTTCTGCACATCGACGGCCGCAATGTTCAGATCATACCCGGTACGAAAAGTTACATTGATGTTGCTGGTGCCGTCATTTGAACTCGTCGAAGTGATGTAGTGCATACCCTCGACTCCGTTGATCTGCTGCTCCAGCGGAATGGTGACCGCCGACTCAACCACTTGCGCGTTCGCGCCCACGTAGTTGCTGCTGACCGTCACCTGCGGCGGCGAGAGGTTGGGATATAACGAGATCGGCAAGCTGGGAATGCAGACTGCGCCCGCAAGAATGATCAGCAGGGCGCACACCGTGGCAAAAATTGGCCGCTTAATGAAGAAATCAACCAAACCTGCACTCCTCTTTCGGTCGCGCTCAAAGAGCGGCCAATGCCTCTGAAAAAATGCTTTGTCTAGCTGATCGGCTGTACTGGCGCGCCGTCGATGAGAAACTGGATGCCCGAGATGATTACTTTTTCCCCGGGTTTCAAGCCGTCGTTGACGGCGTAGTCGTTTCCGATGGTATCGCCGAGAGTGACCGCTCGCTGTTTGGCGACAATACCGTTCTCCGCCTGCGTTGCGACATAAACAAACGACTGTCCGCCGATGCGCGTCACCGCCAGCACCGGAACCGTCGGCGTGGGTGACGTGCTCCATACCACCCGCGCCTTGACCAGTTGGGCGGTGCGGAACTGGTCCAGCGAGCCGTGGATCGGCGCTTTCACCAGGATGCCCTGGACCCCGGTATCCACCTGCTGCGACACAAAATCAATTTTCGTGCTCTCGATCAATTCCCCGCTGCTGGTAACAATCTGCACCGGAAGACCCATGTGGATGCTCGCCGACTTTTCCGTGGGGATGTAGATGTAGGCCTCTAGGTCTGCATTCTCATCGACCGTAGTCAAAAGCGTCTGCGGCGAAACGTAATCTCCAAGGTGAACCGGTATGTCGCCGACGATTCCGTCAAACGGTGCAGTCAGGTTGTAATACGCAAGTTCGCGCTGCTGGGTGACCAGCCCCGCCGTCGAAGCTTCCCAATCCGCCTTGGAGTTCTCAAACGCCTGCACCGCCAACTGGTAATCCTGCTTGCTGCTTACGCCGCCCTCGTAGAGCTGACGCTGCCGTTCCACTTCAATCCGGTTGTAGTCGTAGGTCGCTTTCTTCTGCGCCTCGGTGCTCCGCTGCTGATCTACCGTCGCCTGCTGCTTGAGAGGATCGATCGTCATCAACACTTGTCCGGCATGCACATGATCGCCTGACTTCGCAAGGATCCGCGTCAGCGTACCATCCACTTGCGGCTGGATGCTGGCCGAACGGCGCGATTTTATCGTCGCCACATACTCGTCCTGCCGCGGCACCGGCGCCAGACTGATAGTTTCGGTCTTGACCGGCAGTGGCTGCGGAGCAGGCTGCTTAGCCTGGGTATCGTTACACGCGGTACCCGCCAGAACCGCCAAAGCTAACGGAATGATTGCCAGTTTTGTCAGATTGACCATCCCCAATATCTTCAATTGCCGTTTAAAGATGCTCTCAGCGCTTCGGAGGATTCAGTATGTATCAAATCGGTGCCGTCCGCCATCCCGGGACAAAGCCTTTTGGAGCACCTCGGAGAATCCTTTAAGTCGTTTCAAAACCTCAGCTGCGATGCTACAATTCCGCACGTTTTATTCCACACTGAGGATGACGTGCAATTACATCGTAGTGTTCGCGCTTTAGCTTCTCTTTTTCTGCTTCTCGTCTTAGTTACTTCCAATCTCGCCGCACAGACAATTCGACTCCACGTCGACCTCACCGACGCTCCCCGCAATATTTATCACGCGCATCTGACTTTTCCCACAAAACCAGGTCAATTGACCCTGGTCTTCCCCAAGTGGATTCCGGGGAATCATCGTCCCAGTGGGCCCATCGCAGCCCTCACCGGAATTCACATGGAAGCCGCCGGACAGCCGTTATCCTGGCAACGCGATCCAGTAGATATGTACGCCTTTCACGTCATGGTCCCCGCAAACGTGACGGAAATTCAAGTGTCGTTCGACACCATCACTTCTGACGATAACGCCGGCTCCGGCGGTCCAGCCGCCTCCAGCAACATCCTCGATTTGAATTGGAACGCAGTCGTTCTCTATCCGCAAGGCGCAAAGTCGGACGCGGTCGAGTTCGCACCCTCCATCGCATTGCCCACAGGATGGAAGTTCGGCACTGCGCTAAACGTGACTAACACCGTCGCCGGCCAAGTTGAGTTTGCCCCCGTGTCGCTGACCACGCTGGTGGATTCGCCGCTGATCGCCGGAGTTCACTATCGCCGCATCGAATTGACCAAACCCGGAGAAACTCCCGTCCACGTTATGGATCTGGTCGCCGACAATGAGGGCGATCTCGCCATGAAGCCGGAAGACTTCGCCGCCTATCAGAAACTTGTCGCCGAGACCGGAGCGCTTTTCGGCGCGCGTCACTACCGGCAATACCACTTTCTTTACACGCTGAGCGAGCAGGTAGGCGAACACGGCCTGGAACATCACGAATCCAATGACAGTGTCGCCAACGAGCGCACCTTGCTCGATCCTGATCTGCGCATGATATTCGCCGCCCTGCTGCCTCACGAGTTTGTCCACTCCTGGAATGGCAAGTACCGCCGCCCAGCCGGCCTGGCGACTCCGAATTACCAAGAACCGATGATTGGCGATTTGCTATGGGTCTATGAAGGCCTGACCGAATATCTCGGCAACCTTCTCGCAGAACGCAGCGGACTGTGGACTCCCGAACAATATCACGAAGCGTTTGCCGCCACCGCCGCTTACCTGGACCACCGTCCCGGTCGCAGCTGGCGGCCTTTGGAAGACACCGCCCGCTCGGTACAGATTCTGCGCCGAGTCACCACACCTCAGTGGTCAAGCTGGCGTAGAGGACTCGATTATTATCCCGAAGGCGAACTGATCTGGCTCGAAGTCGATGCGAAGATTCGCCAGCAGACCCACGGTCAGCGTTCGCTGAATGATTTCTGCCGCCAATTTCATGGTGGCGAGAGCGGCCCGCCCAAGGTTGTTCCATACACTTTCGACGACGTCGTGCGCGGACTAAACCAAGTCGCACCTTACGACTGGGCCACACTGCTCAGGCAGCGGGTCGAATCCACTGGCGCTCACGCGCCACTAGGCGGCATCGAGATCGGCGGCTGGAAGGTGGTTTACAACGACAAGCCGAACCTGCTCACGAAAGCCGTTGAAAAGTTGGTCAAGTTCTCGGATTTCTCGTACTCGCTGGGATTCTCCATTGCCGAAGACGGCAAATTGAACGACGTCATCGTCGGTTCGCCTGCCTATCAGGCCGGCATCGGGCCGGGCATGAAGCTCGTCGCCGTAAATGGAAGGAAGTGGTCGCCACATGTCCTGCATGACGCACTGCATGCTGCGCAAGGAACGAACACTCCGATTGAATTACTGGTGGAGAACGCTCAATTCTTCAAGACCTATTCGATTCCATATTACGAGGGGGACAAGAACCCTCACCTGGAAGCAGCTTCGGGCCAGCCGGACATTCTCGGGGAGATTCTAAAGCCCCTCACTCACTAGCTCCAGCGTTTCAGAAACGCAAAATTGCGCAAGCGGCTCACTCGATGGCGGCGAGAGCGTGAAGGAACATTTTCTCCCGCGTGAAACATCGCGCGACCGGCCCGGACGGAAACTGAGCCGGCCCCGTTACAGTCTTTACTGTATTGCCCGGAACCGAGCGTTGCATTATTTTTGGGGTGTACACTTGTTCTGCCTCGGGGCGGTCATGGGTTGGCGCCGGTGCATCAAGTCAGACCCTCACGACTGCCCCTTGTTCCTTTCCTTCCGCAGGTTCACTTGGATTCCACTGTAAGCTCGGCATTACGGCTGGAAAGCGTCTAGCCAAAGCCTTCCATTGAGAGTAAATAGATGCATTCCGACCTAAGGTGCCACATTCTGGCCCTGGTCCTTCTGTCCGAACTCCACCCCGAAATGAGGTTCTGATTTCGTGCCGGTAATTGCGACTGGGATTTCCGTCCCCGCGCCGTGCTTGCTGAAAAATGGGTCCACCGGTTTTAGCAGTACCGACTTCCATCCCGTAACCATCTGCGAAAGTTTCGCGTCCATGCGCGCTTTGCCATGAAAATCAAATTGCTCTCCATCCAGGCTGTAGGTGCCCGTCAGATTCAGTTGTGTACCGGGAATCTGGAACTGCAACTGTGAAAACGAAATCAGCCCGTCGCTAAGATTGAATGTGCCCGTCAAGGCGGAGGGGACGACGTTCGCAATATTGTCATGAGCAAGCCTGGGCTTGCCCTGACTTCTCATGCTCAACGCATCGACCTTACTCTGGATCTTGTCGTTTGTGAAATGTGCTCCCGAAACCTCAAAGTTTCCCGCTAACTTCAAACGATTGGCGACATCGGGATCTCCGGGCGGCAAATCAAAGCGCGTCTTCAATCGCACACCGCCTGTCATGATCGGAGGATCAGTTCGTATCGCCAACCTCAGCAAGTCTTCGATCTTTCCTTTCTCAATCACTACGTCGAGTTCCACATGATGGCCTCTGAGCTCCTTCGTCCGCACGACTGAGCCGTTCGCTGTCAGCCACGAATCGAGGATTCTCGCTTTTACCGGCTGCAGGTAGGTGTCTCCATTGGTTCCATCCACAATGGCATGAAAGTCCGTATGCAGCGGCACCGGGCGGCCGCTGATCGCGATACGAAAATCCGGAGTGTCGGTCGCTCCATCCACAACAATCTTGTCGAGCACACCCGCATATTTTCCAGTCGAGGAAAGAATTCCGCCAATGCCCTTGATCGTGCCCAGATCCGCATGGTTGAACGAATAGCTACCGTTCACCGGAGTGTCGCGAGGGCTATCCGCTTGCCATGGTCCAAACGATCCGCTGGAAAGAATATTTCCCACCGGCTTGGGATTGGTCAGGTTTGCATCGAAATGCATCGGGGAGCCGGGACCAATGCTGGTCATTTTCAGGTTTTCGATTTCAAACTCCAGCGGCAGCTTGCCCGGTCTCAGCGTATTGACGATAAGTTCTGCCCGCTCACAGATAAGCCGGTCCACAACGATCTCTATCTTTCCACTCTTGGGCGACATCTTCTTCATTTCGTCGCGATGTTCCCGGGGCGGCAAATTCAACTGCAATCCTTTTACATACACCGTGTCCACATGCATGGGTGAGCGCAGAAGATCCAGAACCCCCGTCCGGAACCAGAATTCTGCAACCTCGATAATCGGCTGCACTCCCGGTTCGTGGTTGTTGGGGTCGGTGTCACCGAAAATCCTCAACCCCTCACCCGAAACCTGGAGTCCCTTCAGCAGCGAGACATGAAACGCGTCAAGCTCAACTTTGCTTTTGAACCTGGTGGACAGAGTCTCAACCACGCGAGCGCGCAAGGTCGGTTCAGCGCGGGAGACGAACACGCTCCCCACCACCATTCCAACCACAATGACCGCCAGAGCAATTCCAGCAATCCACCACCAAAAACCGACCCGTGCCTTAGGCCGAGCCGGCTTCTGTTCGTTTTCTGCCATGAAGAACTATCTTAACTGACACAATTTGCTGCTGAAGAAAACTGGCGGAGCGTGCAGTCTCGCTCTAGTGTTAAGTTTCGAACAGTAAGGAAGAGAAAAGCGCCCCTAATGCGGGGCGATCTGTATCCTCAGTCGAACACGTTTCCTGCGTCACGGTAGCCACAAGTAATTGTTTCTCAGGGGGTCACCCTGAACACAATGCCATTGTTTGAGTCCCCACCGTCGTAGGTAGTGCCGTACAGGTTGCCATCCTTAGCAAGCACCAAGCCGGCCTCGGGAGCCATGCCTTCTTTGCCTCCGGGGAAGCTGTGCAGGACGGTTTCGGTTCCGCTGGTATTCAGTTCGAAGACAGTTCCGACGTCCATGGATCCGCCCTGGGTAGTGATTCCGTACAGATTACCTGTCGTGTCGCGAATCACTCCGGCAGAAGGATATGCGCCGTCTGACCCACCGCCAAAACTGTGCAACGTCGTGACGGCGCCGGTTTTGTCCATCTTGAATATGGTGCCAACATGCGAGGTTCCGCCTTCGTAGGCTGTCCCATACAGATTGTGGGACATGTCCGCGATCAAACCCGCGTAAGGATAGGCACCTTCAGCCCCAGCGAAGTTGTGGAGCAAAGTTTCTTTTCCGGCGCTGTCGATTTCGAAAATAGTTCCGAAGCCAGACGTACCGCCTAGCGGGGTGGTTCCATAAAGATTACCGGTTGGATCGCGCAGCAGTGTTGACCAAGGATTGGCTCCATCGATTGCGCCGTTCTGGGTGTCTCCCGTGAAACTGTAGACCATCGTCTCGTTTCCACTGGCATCGAGTTTGAAGACGATGCCACAACCGTAATTCGCGCAGCCAAGGAACGAACCGCCGCCCGCCGTCGTACCGTACAGATTTCCTGCCGAATCCTTAATCACCCCACCTTCCGGGTTGGCTCCATCCGTTGTACCCCCTGCAAAACTGTAGAGAATTGTTTCCTGCCCCGAGGGATCGACTTTGAAAACTGCCCCGCTATTGGAAACGCCGCCCCACACGGTTGCACCGTAAATGTTTCCAGCGGAGTCTCGCACCAGATTGCCGGCGGGATTCGCAGCATCAGGCGGTCCAGCGAAGCTATAGACGATGGACTCCTTGCCAGCCCGGTCGAACGCAAACAGAGCGCCGTAGCCGTTCGCGCCGCCATAGAAGGTCGTACCGTATGCGCCTCCCTGGCCGTCGGGAATCAGCGCAGCCTGAGGGTTGTTGCCGTCCGGGGAATCTCCAAATGAATAGAGCGTTGTAAATGTTTGCGACTGCGCCAGGCTGGCAAGGGTGAGGATCAGAGCTACCGATCCGGTGCGGACTAGGTTGCTGGTCACGTTCGTTCCTCCTGAGTTCTGACTCTTACAATTAAATCCTTTAGCCCGGACGCCAATCCAACTTACGGGGCGAATCGAAACACCTGATCGCCATAAACCCCGTACAGGTTGCCCTCGGTGTCATGGATCATGGTCGACGTCCCCGCCTGAAGCTGATAGAGCGTTTTAAAAGTCCCAGAACTGTTGATCTGGAAAATGCCGCCGCCGTAGAAGATCGCCCCTGCCGATCCGTAGAGAGCACCCCGGTCGAAGGCCAAAGCGGCACTCGGGTATTGGCCATCCTGCTGGTCTTCGAACGCGTGCAGTACGGTTTCGTTCCCGAATGGATCCAGTTTGTAGACAACACCGCACCCAAACGGCGGGTTGCAATTGAGATCGCCCCCGGTCTGCGCTGTGCCATACAGATCGCCGGCAGCGTCACGTATGACGCCGGCCATCGGGAAGGCTCCGTCTGAGCCTTCATTAAAGCGGTAAAGGACAGTCTCTCCACGTTCGTCCAATTTGAAAACTGTCCCGCAGCCTGGAATAAAGCTCTGGCTCTGACAGACCCCGCCAGTATTACCGCCTACTTGTGTGGTGCCATAAAGAGTGCCGGCTGACAGCAGCAGACTGGCTCCCCAAGGCCAGGCTCCGTCAGTACCGCCATTAAAACGGTAGAGAACAGTTTCCTTGCCTGCAGCCGAGATCTTGAAGACGGTTCCGCAGCCCAAGGAACACCTGTCGATTTGGAGTCCGCCATACGCGGTGGTTCCGTAGAGATTACCCGTCGAGTCGGCAATCACTCCGGCAAATGGAAGTTCACCATCGTCGGGTGGGCCGGCAAAACTATGAAGGATGGTCTCATTGCCCTCGGAATCCAGTTTAAAGACGGTTCCAAAGTTGTAAGTTCCACCGTACTCAGTAACTCCGTAAATATTGCCATCGTTGTCCAATACCATACCCGGAATGGGCATGGCCGCATCGGGCTGACCGTGGAAGCTGAGTAGCACAGTCACTTTGCCGGTGGGATCGAGCTTATAAATGAATCCGCAACTGGGTGCCGGGTTGCAAGAGCCATCGCGATACCAAGTGGAAGCGCCGTAGATATTGCCCTCGGCATCTCGCACGATGGGTCCGCCGGTGACTGGGACGAGATTCTGCACCGTGGCGATGGGCGTAAAGACCTGAGCGTGTCCTGCGACGGCCACAAAGATGACAACGCTTGCGACGATGAAATGAGCTGCAATGGATTTCATGTTTCCTCTGATACATGCGTTTGCTATTTCGCAAAAACACAAACGCCGCGCCCTGACTTACGGGGCAAAGCGAAAAACTTGACCGTTGTAGACTCCATAGAGGTTGCCCTCGCTGTCGCGGATCATGGTGGAGGTGTCTGCGGGAAGTGGATAAACCATGGCAAAATTTCCCGAGCTGTTAACTTGGAAAATGCCGCCGCCTTTAAAGATTCCTTCCGACGATCCGTAGAGAACCCCTTGGTCGAAAGTCAGAGCGGCAGTGGGGGTTTGGCCATCCTGCTGAGCTTCAAATGTGTGCAGAACAGTTTCGTTGCCGGACGAATCCAGCTTGTAGACGAGGCCGCAACCAAACCCCGAGTTACAAGTTAGATCGCCACCAGCAGTCGCTGTGCCGTACAAGTTGCCGGCCGAATCGCGGATTACGCCGGCTACCGGACCCAGGCCATCTGTGCCAATAAAACTGTGGAGTACGGTTTCGCCAGTCTCATCCAATTTGAAAACAGTTCCGCAGCCGGGAACAAAGCCCTGCCCCTGACATATCCCGCTGGTGTTGCCGCCTGCCACCGTTGTGCCATAAAGAGCGCCGCCTGAGAGCAGTAGACTAGCCCCCCAAGGCGCCGCTCCGTCTGTACCCCCATTGAAACGGTATAAAACCGTCTCCTTGCCTGCGGGAGTTACCTCGAACACTGTTCCACAGCCAAAGGAACAGTTGGTTCGGAGGCCACCTTCCTCGGTAGTTCCGTAAAGGTTGCCCTGCGAGTCGGCGATCAATCCCGCGAGTGGACCTTCACCATCATTCGGGGGGCCTGCAAAACTATGCAGGATGGTCTCGTCGCCCCCGGGATCCAGCTTGAATACTGTCCCGAAGTTGTAAGTTCCGCCGTACTCCGTGGTTCCATAAAGGTTTCCAGAGGCGTCCCGGACCAATCCGGGCATGGCCATCGCTCCATCAGGTTGACCTCGAAAGTTGTACAGAAAGGTTACCTTGCCGGTGGGATCGACCTTATAAATGGAGCCACAGTAGGTTGATTGGTTGCAGGACTGGTTGCCGTAATAGCTGGAGGCGCCGTAGATATTGCCTTCCAGGTCTCGAGTCAGAGGCCCACTGACCGGGCTCTGGCCCACGGTGGCAATGACCGTGAAAATCTGCGCGCGCCCCGGGGCTGACGCAAGCGTCACGGCGGCTACGATAATGAAATGCGCTGCAATGGTTTTCATACGCCCTCTGGGTTGCGATTGCGCTATACAACCGTCGTCGGAATTCCGTTCACGGAGTAAAGCGGAAAAACTCGTCGCTGTAGGTTCCATACAGATTGCCTTCGCTATCGCGAATCATGGTGGATGGACCAGTTCCGTTTGAATTCAGCGGATAAAGAACCATGAAATTCCCCGATGCGTCGATTTGAAAAATTCCACCGCCAATGAGTGTGGTTCCGTAGAGATCACCTTGATCGAACACAAGAGTGGCGTGAAGCAATTCTCCGTCTTGTTGTCCGGTGAATGCGTGGAAGACCGTTTCCTGTCCTGAAGGATCCAGCTTGTAAGCAACACCGCAACCGAAACCGGAGCCGCAGGCGAGATCGCCTCCGTTTTCGGTGGTTCCATAGAGATTTCCAGCGGCGTCTCGTACGACGCCTGCCACGGGGAAACCGCCATCCGTACCATTCATAAAGCTGTAGAGAACGGTCTCACCCGTTTTGTCCAATTTGAAGACCGTCCCGCACCCTACTGCGCTATTTCCGGGAGGCTGGCAGTTCAGGTCGCCACCGTCTACAGTGGTGCCGTAAAGTGCCCCGCCGCCTAATAGCGGAGTGGCCCAAGGTGTAGCTCCATCCGTGCCGCCGGTGAAACGATAGAGCACAGTCTCTTTGCCAGCGGGGGTAATCCTGTATACGGTTCCGCAGCCGGAGCCGAAACAGTCTCCAAGACCGCCCTCAGATGTGGTTCCGTAAAGATTGCCAAAAGAGTCACGAATCAGTCCTGAAAATGGTTGTTCACCATCGTTCGGCGGGCCAGCAAAACTGTGCAGGACGGTCTCATTGCCGGAGACGTCTATCTTAAAGACCGTTCCGAAGTTGAAGGTTCCGCCGGACTCCGTAGTTCCATAGATGTTGCCTGCATTGTCGAGCACGAGCCCTGGTAAAGGAGTAGCTCCATCGGGTTGGCCTTGAAACTGGTAAAGAACGGTGGGCTTACCTGTCGGGTCGACCTTCAGGATGAAGCCGCAGCCTTCGCCCTGCATGCAGCTTTGCAGGCCGCCATATCCCGATGCGCTATAGAGATTGCCCAGAGTGTCTCGAACCGGTGGTCCGCTATTGGCCGCTGAGAAAGCTGGCACTGTGGCAATTGAAGTAAATATCTGCGCGTCTCCCGAGACTGAGGCGAGGAGCACAACGATGACGAAAGGGAAACACGTAGGGACTATTCTCATAACTACTTCCTCCAACACGATCGGGAGCAACCGGGAGCGTCACTTCGCAGCCAGGGGTTGGCTGTCAAATTGCGAGGCTCCCATCAGGCGGACATTCGTTTGCACCACCTATCGGGGGCGATCACTTGTCCCGCGCGTTAGACGGACCCCGACCACCTTCAGGTTGTCTGGGTCGTTTTCGAAGGCTACGTTTTCGGCAGGACGATGATGTTCTGGGGATTGGTGATTGTGTACGGCGAGCCCGGGGCCTGGCTTACGCTAGTGGACGTAACCGTAAATATGAACAGCTTCCCGGCAGGGCGGCTAATGGCGTACACATGATTGTCATTGTCCCAGAATAGCTGGTCCACCTCGTCCCGCGTAAGCAGCCCGGTATAGCGCGTAATCGGATTGCTTCCGTTGAAGTGGAAGATTTGTAACCCCGATGTCCCGGCAACCGCGAGAAGTTCGCCTGATGGGGACATCCAAATATCAGTCACGGCCCGGACCGCTGTGCTGGGCATGTTCGAAAAGGTGCTATTCGTGGTCAGATTCCCGAGATTGTCGGCAGTGTAGGTAGCCAGTTGAGGCGAACCGACTGGGTCCCAATTGCTGTTGAGTTGTTGGACGGAGATGGCCAAATGATTAGTGGTATCTTCGGCCGCCAGGTAGGGACAGTAGAAATCCCCGCTCTCCGCAGCCGGCATCGGCGGATTGATATCCAACGACGCCAAAGTACCGTCATTATTACGGTGGAATCCGAAAATGGATGGGTTGTAGTGATAGCAAGTCGATCCGTAGGCGTAGGCATCATTGCCAATGAAGCTCAAGGGCACATTGAACTCCGGGCTTGCATCACTGGTCATTCCGAGGTAATTCAGCTGGCCGGTTGAATCTTCGATGGTGAAGGACTGATATGAGTTGTTAGCGCAATTGTTGCCGTAGATATCCTCGTCATACAAAGTGGCGCCGGTATGATCGAGGAAAAGGGCACTGGGGCCGCCGCAGTTTCCTCCATTGAATTGTTGGGCGTTGACCGAACCGACCTCTTGCAGGGCACCATCGGAGGCAATGGAAAACGAATAGATGTCAACCCCATTTGTGCCGAACAGATACCTCCCATTCACTGCCATGTTTTGTACATCTGCTGAGAATGGCGATCCTTCCACTTGGGTCATTTGCCCGCTGGGCTGTGCAATAAAAGCATTGATCTCGTAGCCATTGCCGCTGGGATTGCTCGATACATAAACGAACGCGACCGGGGAGTTCGCGACGGCTGGTACAGCCTGAGAAAATGCCGAGACAGCGCTTAGGATGACCAGACAAACACCAAGTTTGATGTAACGTTTCATGGTCCTAAATTCCTTACCTTACCTTTTATCGGGCTCATGACAGCCTACATGTGAGGCTTTTCGCCCGAGAACATCGAGCGCTCGTGCAGTGAGAGCATGGCCAGGACAATAGCAATCGCTTTAATGCGGGGCTATCAAGCGAACTCTGTAGCATGGACTTTTTATTGCCTGAGGGTGTCATGCTAAATGGTATACCGGGGGTTTTCCCGTTCTGCCCTTTGGGACCAGGCAGCAAAATTGGGTCACACCCTTAGGACTAGCTAGTGGGTGTGACCCACGCAAAAGTACCTCCGAGGCGCGAGCTAACTCGCTTACTGAGAAAGCTTGTATACGATTCCGCACTGACAAGTGGGATCTCCGCCTCCACCGGTGGTGCCGTACAGGGCGCCTCGATAGTAAAGCAAGCCACTAGGACTTTCTCCATCCGGAGAACCCGTAAACGCATGTAGCACCGTTTCTGCTCCAGCAGGAGTCACCTTGTAAACGGTCCCGTCCTTGGATCCGCCGCCTTGCTCCGTGGTGCCATAGAAGTTGCCCGCTCCATCGCGAAACAGATTGCCCGACGGATATGCGCCTTGCGATCCGCCAATAAAGCTGTACAAAACCGTGAGGTTGTTGTTCGTATCCAACTCAAACAGCGTCCCGATAAGCGAAGTCCCACCTTCCCGCGTAACGCCGTAGAGGTTGCCGGTGGCATCCATGAGTAAAGGCCCGCTGGGATAGGCACCATCCGGTCCGGTAAAATTGTGAAGCGTCGTCTTGTTTCCAGCGGGGTCGAGCATAAAAACCGTCCCGACGCCAGAAGTTCCGCCATCTTCTGTCGTGCCATACAAGTTCCCTGCCTTGTTCCGAATCAAGCCTTGGAAGGGCTCAGCGCCATCGGTACCGCCAGTAAATTGATAAAGCATAGCCAATCCGGAAGAAGTGCCCAATTGATATACCAATCCACCACTTGTCGTACCCGAGGCAGCTCCGTACAACTTGCCGCCATTCAGAAGCACGGGGCCGGTCGGAATCTGCGCGGAGGTAGGCAAGAAATTGTAGAGTACGCTTTCTTGAGCATTGGCAGTCAGCTTGTACACCGTTCCGCAGCCGGTGGCACCGGGAGGTTGCGCACAGCCATATTCAGGGGTGCCACCATTCTGGGTCGTGCCGTACAAGTTTCCCGCGCTGTCCATGACCAACGCCGAGCTGGGCTGTTCTCCATCCCCTTCATAACTTGGAAAAACGTGGATTACAGACTCGTTGCCATTCACATCGATCTTGTAGACTGTTCCGTAGTTGCAGGCAGGGTTACAACCACCAGCCCATGTGGTGCCATATAGATTGCCGTTTGCATCACCGACCAACCAATACTGTGGCTCTGCCCCGTCTGCGCCCGCGGTAAAGGTGTGAAGGATGGTGTAGGTCTGTGCCTCTGCTGGTTGGCTGGCTGCAATCGAAATCAAGACACAAATTAAGGCAAGCGCCCAAATCCATCCTGACCGTTGCGGTTTCTTGCTAGTGCTTGTCATGCTAACTCCTCTTTTTTGCGACGAATTGAACACGCATGCGTGGAACGCACGCGAAGGAAGTTAGCAGCGTGGAAAGTCGGTGACCATCGAGAGGATTTTGTAGAGGGTCACCTTTCTTTCCCGAGTCAAATAGTGGATTTGCTTACAGCTTATCGATAGGAATAATAACAAACCGACAGCTGTACCGCGCCCTACGGCCTACGAGCTTCGTCGCGATGTCTTGGTTTGAAAATAATGTCAAACAACCACACGGCGATGATCACTTCAACGATTTCCGCGAGAGTATGTTTCCAGTTCATGATGCTTATTTAGGAAGCAATAATCTCGCCAAAGGAATCCCCGCTTTTATTTTCTATTCGATATCCGGAATGGAGATGGGGATGACGAGACTTTCCTGGAAAAGAGACCGGGAAAATTTGCTCTACAGCAAATCCGGTAGGGCGGCTTGCTAGATTTTTCTGCCATTACAGCCGAATACAGTTTTCGGCAATCAAAGGAGCCAAACCATCCAGTACCGCGCCAGATTGAGGCCTGAGGCTTAAGAACCGCGTTGTTCGTCGATTGTTGACTACTACGGCGATCACACCCAAAGAGTGGGCAATGTGTGACAAGGATGCGCAAGGGGGGGCCGTTCGCGATTGGTCTACTAGATAAACCCGATGGAAGTACGGGGCCTCTCCAGAGCATTCTTTGCTATGCGTGCTCGACGCCTAGAAGATCGAATCCGGGAGCTGTGTGCCCATGTGGCAATGGCAGACGCACCGGAATTGAGTCCACTCCTCGTCAAATTGCAATCCGCACTCCGCGAACATACCGAACGCCTGAGAGCGAAGACTCTAGAGCGCCTTGTCAGCGGAGAATTCCAAGAGCGACGGCGCTCCCCACCTCTTCAGGGTTGACTCTTCTGGCTTTTTCGAGAGAGCTGCCGATTTAAGAATACCCTCCTCGCTATTGATTGACCCGCAGAAGCATCAATGTACCGCTTTCCAACTTCACGTTGTTTTTGTCAGAACTGACTACGGAACCCTGGGTGGCACCTGCGATTGACAAATTCAGGTTTGAGATCCCCACTACGCCTTGCGTCTCCCCGGTGATGGTTGGGCGGGCATTTCCCGGCATCGGCCCACCCGTAGATTCCTCCGCGCCCCCTGTCGGACTGTTTGGTGGCGACACGGCACCTCCCCCTATTCCGCCGGACCGTACACTGGGCGCAGCTTGAGCTGAGGACGGTTGACCCCCACTTCCGGTCCCACCGCTGCCGTCAGCGTTTGGACTCGGTGGCGCAATGATCGCCTGTATCGACATCGACAAGGGCAGGTTATCCCCGCTCTTTGTGACGGTATGATCAAAGGCGATCCCCACTTGCGATTCTTTTTGTTCCTTATTGCGGGCCTGTGCTTGAGTAACGTGTCCCAATACCTTAGTGTCCTTAGGTATGATGACTTCTCCGTCGGCTTTAAGGTCCTGCGTAACCTTCGCCTCAACTTGGTCGCCAACCTTCACTTTCTTGGCGTCGATGGTTCTGCTGAGAAGGACCGGGATAACGCTGCCCGGTGCGATTCTAGAAGAAGTGTGGCTTATCAGTCCCGAACCTCCAGCCTGCGCCGGGGTTGGCTGAGCGGATTCTTGTGCAATAGCAATCCCGCACAGAACCGCTGCTCCGAGGATCCCAGTCAAGAGCGTTTTCATATAATTCTCTCCTTCCAGATTTAATCTCACGAAGAAACAACGTCATTCTTTAGATGAGGCCACAGGCTCGCGAGTAGCTGTAAAAACAAAAGTATGAGACCACGTTTTCCTGGTACCACGCTAGCTTCGATCCTGGCGAATACGTTCGCTGTTTGGTTTTGAGCCGGCCAGCGCGTAATAAAGAATGTACAAATAACAGACGGCCGGCAAGAGAAACGCATGATGAATTCCGATGCGGTCGGCAATGAATCCCTGTGCCAGCGGTATCACCGCTCCGCCTACGATCGCCATATTGAGAATTCCGGAACCATCTCCCGCCAACGACCCGAGTTCGGCCAGACCAAGGGTGAAAATACTGGGAAACATGATTGAGTTGAAGAGTCCGATTGCGAGGATGCTCCACATGGCGAGATGTCCGCTGGTGACGATGGACGTTACCAGCAGCGTGGTTGTAAAGGCCGCGCAGAGCCCGAGGAGGTGTCCCGTCTTCACTTTGCGCAAGAGCGCCGACCCAATAAATCTGCCAACCATTGCACCTCCCCAATAGAAGGACACATACTTGGCGGCGACTTTCGCTGAGAGACCCGCAATCTCCGGCTGACTGAAATAATTGACCAGAAAGCTGCCGATGGCCACCTCGGCACCGACATAGGTGAAGATGCCGAGGGCTCCCAGGATCAGATTTCGATGCCGCCAAAGCGAATCGTTTACCTGCTCGCCCAAAGGGTGCTGAGCGGACGTAATGGTTGGCAATTTGGAGCGACCGATTATGCCAGCAAGCAGAACCAATAGCAGGCCGATGACAACGTAGGGCATCTTGACCGACGCCGCTTGTTGGGTGCGGTAGAGTTGGAGAGCTGCGGGCGTCAGACTCCTGATTTCCTCAATCGCCAAGGGCGCGGCACTCAGGATCAACAGCGAGCCAATGCTGGGAGCGATGGTGGTGCCCAGAGAATTGAATGCCTGGGTCAAATTCAAGCGACTGGAGGCGGTTTCCGGCGAACCTAGCACGATCACATAGGGGTTCGCGGCGACCTGCAATGCGGTGATTCCAGCCGCCAAGATAATGAGCGCAGTGAGAAAGAGTGGGTATGAGACCACACTGGCTGCGGGCACGAACAAGAATGCTCCCGCACTCATGGTCAGCAGGCCCGCGACCATGGTGCGCTGATAACCGATCCAATCAACAATTTTGGCGGCGGGAATCGAAAACAAGAAGTAGGCTGAAAAGAAGCTGAACTGGATCAGCATAACCTGGGCGTAGGTCAGCTCGAAAATCGATTTCAAATGTGGAACCAGAATGTCGTTCAAGCAAGTGAGGAAACCCCACATGAAGAAAAGGAGGGTGACCACTGCTAGCGCGCGACGGTAGACACCTGGTTGACTGCCCGCGATGGGAGCCTTCGGACTAGCCATCTGATCGTTAGGCTTTCCCCACTCCATATTGCGACGCTCCGTCTACTGCGAATTATCGGAATTGGTACCCCGGTTTAAGCTCGCAACGATAGGTCATGGATTGGTCCTTGTCGAGGCCCATATGGCAATCTGCCCATCGCAAGAAGAGATTTGGCCCGAGGGGAAAGACAATGGCTTCTCCATCAATCTCCGCTTCAATGCTCGGACCCTCCGCTGTTGCCGGCAGACTGAAATTCAGCGCACGCCCGAATATTACGGGATAAGACTCCCGTACCATATCGCTGACCATGGGGTGAACAACCTCGGCCTCCAGGAGAAATGTGGTTGTGTCGGACCAATTACGAACTGAAACGTTGAGATGACGCCGATCCTGCGAAAGCTGCTCCTGTTCGATCTTGGCGAAAGGGCATGGTCCAGCGATGCAGGAGACTCTGGCATTTCGAAACTCATTCCCCTCGCCAGCGTCGAGAGACATGGAGCTGATCATTGCCTTCCACTTGTCGTCGGGTGAACAGGGAGGCCGATTATCACATGGCACGTCGCCGCTGTTTGTAACTTGAAATGTTTTGACCGTGCTTCCTACATTCGCCTCCGTGGTAGCCTTTACGGAATACCTTACCCGGGTATTAGAAATAGCCACCTCGGAGTGATGAGTTTCAGCATTGGTTGGTTGAGGGATTGAGACCATGCGTGCGATGTAAATTTTGTCACCCACATAATCATGCAGAGTGAGAGGTTCGTAATCCTTATGCCGAAATTCCAGGGTCACCGGCTGCCGTCGCCGGAGCCCCTTAGGCAGAATAATGCGGAAGAAACCTGAAGAATCGGAATGGAAACTGCCGATCCCAACGCCATTGGTCGCTGTGATTTCAACGTCTCCAATGGGCAGCTGCTTGTTTGGGTCGCTGTCCTGCCTCAGGACCGTACCCTTCAGGATGATGGGATGACGTCGGTGGACAAGCACAATGGTCAATACCGCTCCCAAGATTCCGAAAGCAAGCAGCACCCAAAAGATAGTCCTTTTCTCATTACCCATAGTGTGCTTAGGTGGCCGGCCAGCCCTCTATGACGCATTTTCTAGTTGGCAGGTTTGCCCGTCGGTGACTCAGGAGGCACAATTTCGTCTTGGTCCTGACGCCCTAATGCCTCCGGAAATCATCTAAAAACCGACAAATGCGAATGCACGACGACAGCGCCCTTGGTCCCCGTCGTCTTTCCCGACGGGATCTTCTGTTACAACTCGGCGGCTTTGGTATAGGAATCACAGGTGTCCTCGGCCATGTGAAGCTCTCTCGCTTTCTGGCTATAGGAGAGAGCCTGCCGGAGCCACAGCCTATCCCACCTCCCTCCTCGCTCTCGCCGGCTGATGATCAGTTTCTGGAGGAACTGGAGAAGCTAACGTTCAAGTATTTTTGGGAACAAACCAGCCCACAAACGGGACTGACAAAGGATCGATGCAATGTGACGTCGAACGACACAACTATCGTCGCGAGTATCGCGGCAACTGGGTTTGGACTGACTGCTCTTTGCATCGGACAAAAGCGAGGATTCATTTCTCTTCACGACGCGCGGGAGCGGGCCCTCGTGACGTTACGCTTTCTAGAAAAAAAGATGCCCACGCATCGAGGGTTTTTCTACCATTTCGCCGATCTCAAAACAGGGGAGAGGGTGTGGGACTCCGAAGTTTCTTCCGTTGATACGGCAATCCTGCTGTGCGGCATTCTAACCTGCCGGCAATATTTTCAGGAGCATTCCGAGATCAGCCTACTAGCTTACGAGATCTTTGACCGAGTGGATTGGACCTGGCTCTCAGAGGACACGTCTTTATTGCCGCATGGGTGGACGCCCGAGAGTGGCTTTCTGCCCTATCGCTGGGATTACTACAGCGAGTTGATGATGATGTATCTGCTAGGCCTCGGATCGCTTTCTCACCCCTTGTCAGTTGAGACCTGGAATGCCTGGAAACGAACCCGGTTTGAATATGACGGACTTGGCTATATCGGTTCATTCGCTCCCTTATTTGTTCATCAGTACTCGCAAGCCTGGTTCGACTTCCGCGGCAAGCGCGACAAATACGCCGATTATTTTCAGAATTCGGTCTCGGCCACCGAAGCGCACCGCCGGTTCTGTCTGGAATTGGCCAAACAATTCCGCGACTATAGCGATGATTTGTGGGGCATTACCGCGTCGGATTCGCAGAAGGGTTATGTGATTTGGGGAGGGCCGCCAGCCCTTGGACCGATTGACGGAACGGTTGTTCCCAGTGCTTCTGCGGGATCTTTGCCGTTTCTACCACAGCCAGTGATGCGGGTTCTTAAGAACATCAGGGACCACTACGGACGGGCGTGGAGCAAGTATGGGTTCGTGAACGCATTCAATCCACTCAACAATTGGTATGACCATGATGTAGTTGGAATTGACCTGGGAATCACCATGCTCATGGCGGAAAATGCCCGCACCGGCTTCGTGTGGGATACCTTCATGAAAAATCCGGAGGCGCAGCGTGGCATGGAACGCGCCGGCTTCAAGAAATACCAGGCGGCAACCAAGTAACGAGCTTACTTCGGGTTCAATCCTGTTTTGCTATTTCAGTTCTTTGCTATTTCAATTCAATGACAGCCAAGCCATGCGCCGGCAGGGTTAAGGTCAACTCACCGTGGTCCAGTTGGCGAACCTCGGGAGCGGCAAGTTCTGTGGCGGCGCGCAGCTCTCGAATCTGCTCTTGGGTAGGATAGCGCGGCGCGCCCATCTTTTCGTATGTAGGATGAAAATCTCCATGATCGCGATCCACACGCAAGATTGACGCTTTTCGAGCGTTGGAATTTCTGAGGCGCAAGGTGACTGTCCTTGGAGAACCTGTTTCGCCCGGCGGTGCATAGTTCCATACCGCGAGCACTAACGCTCTGTCATTTCGCCGGGTGAGCAGCGCGAAATCGGAATCAAGCCGCAGCCGTTCCTCTCCGAGTTTGTGTAGGAGTTCGAAAGCATAAAAGGCCGGTTTCGGAATCCCTCCGGCAGCCATCAGTCCGTAACCACCATAGAACGGCGTTTTCACCACGCCTTGTTCTTCGAAAACATCCGAAAAAGTCCAGTAAGACATGATGTCGACCAGAGTGTCACACTGACGAATCGTGTCAGCCAGCCACGGTCCCATGAAGATGGAATCTGTGACGTCGGGTTCGGTCATGTAGCTGGCGTTGTACTCGCTCAAAATCAAGGGCAAGGAAGGCAGACTCGACGCTGTGATTTGATCGTGAACTTTGCTCATCGCGCGGTACACCATTTGGTCGCGAGGAATATCTTCTTGCAGGCCAAAAACGCCTTGGGGAGGATCGTTGGCGTAAACATGGGTTGAAACGAAATCCACCGGGACCTTGTTCTCTACGCAATGACGAATGAACGCGTCAACCCATGCGGCCTGCGCAGTCGCCGGTCCGCCGACCCGCAATCGCGGACTTATCTTCTTGATCGCCAACGCCGTATGGTCGTACAGCTCCCAGTAGGTAGCCTGTTTGGGCTCGCCCGCCCAAAAGTCGAGGTTTGGCTCATTCCACACTTCGAAATACCATTGTGAGACTTCATCGACGCCGTAGCGGTCGACAAGGTGCTGAGTAAAGGCCGCGATCAGGGCATCCCAACGGTTCCAATCTTTGGGCGGAGAAATATTGGGTTTGTACCAAAACGTATGAAGGATATTTCCGGCCGCCAACTTATTCGGCATAAAGCTGATTTCGATAAAGGGACGAACACCGCTCGTCAGCAAGCCATCGTAGATTTGGTCCACGTAAGAGAAATTGTAGACAGAGCGTCCTTCCTTGTCTTCGTCGTAGACGCCAACTTCATCGTGGAAAATGGCGTGGAAGCGTACATATTCGAAGTCCGTGACCTTTTTAACCGCGCGTAAGTCACTGCGATAGCTGTCACGCAGGCTGAGTATCGCCCGCCCCGATCCGAACATGCGTTCCCAAAAATGCGGAAAGGGATGAGCGGGAGCCTGCGCATCGACGACAATCACATTCGGTCCTGGTTCGAGCTGTGCGCTAATCTCGTCTCCGCTCAACCAGCAGGCCATGAGCGCCGCAAGAGCGATGATGCGCCAACTCAACATTTACGCTGCCTTGGTACGGCGCACCGTACGAACGTGAGTCGCCGGTTTCTCCTGTAGGAGCAGTTCCGTGGCCTGCACCCGCGGATGGCTGTGAAACCAACGCTGCACGACGTCATCGTGCAAGAAATTGGCGATCGAGAGCAGACTCATACCTTGGTGATGCGCCATCCAGCAGCGCACCAGTTCGCATCCTCGGAGCCAGGAACGGCGCCGCTTGGGATCGAAGTCGACAGCCTCATAGAGGCCGTAAGGCCCGAGCCACCGCCTGTTTTGCATATTGCGCAAGTTCTTCAGGGCGGAAGCGGAATCAACATGGAGGGCCAGGAACGACGAATACGGTGAGATCACGGATGCGTCCTGATCCAGTTTGCGCGCGGCGAGTTGCGGAACACCAAAAGCGTAGTACTGATAGTTGCCCGATTCATCCGTCCTGAAGTACGCCGACTCGGAAATGCCCCATGGAATCCGTCTCTCAGCCGCATAATCCCGCTGCAACTTTACGGCCGCTACGCCCGCGCGTTCTAGAAGTGTGTTGGGATAAATCCGCATCCAGAGCGCGGGCATCAGGTACTCGAACATTGTTCCAGTCCAAGAGAGCAAAATGGCCCTGCCGCGATCAAGGGCATGGGGCCGGCCAAGCAGGAACCAAGTCTCCTGTGGGATGTCGTCTTTGGCGATGGCGGTAAACACAGCGATGCGCGATTCTGTTGCCAGCAGGTCGTAACATGCGGGATGGAGCTTCTCGGTGTCGACATCAAAACCCACTGACAGTAAACGTCTGTGCGGGTCCAGAAGAAATCCAAAGTCCATTTCATCCGCGAGGGCGCCTGCCTGGTCGGCGATGAGTCTGAGATCTTCCATCAGGCGCAACACGCGCGAGCGCGTCTCGGGCAGAAGCGCGAGAAGCCGTTGCGGCAACCCGTTCGATTCTCCGCGACTGGTCATCGATTGCAAGTGGATAGTGAGACTAGCGATAAAATCTGGTACGCGTTCGAGTGTCATGTCAGCGTGATCGTGCAGACGAATTCCAGAATCGTCCGTCAGCGCAGCAAACTCTGGAAGCGTCCAGGGAGCATAAAGTTGCACGGTTCGCATGACCTGCTTGATTCGTTCTTCAGTTGCGTCGGCAACCCACTTGGCGGCTAGGTGCTTTGGTTTGGAGGCTCGTTCATGGACTTCCTCGAAAAGAGCATCCGGGATGCCTACCAGGTACGGTAGCCAGTCTTGGCTCTGGCGCGCTTTCTTCAGAGCAGAAAGGCGCCGGCGCGGCATCGCATGGAGACTTGCGAGCAGATGTAGATGATCCAGAAAACCATTGGCCAATTCGGCTTGTAAGAGTGGCTTCCCTAATAGCTCCAGACAACCTCGACGAAGGGTCCAGAGCGATGCCACGAGGTTACCGCTGTCGACAGTTGACACCATTACTGGAGGAAGCGGAGCCAGCGATCTGGTGTCATACCAGTTGAACAAATGACCCCGATACTTTTGCAACTGCGACAGGGTCTCCAGGGTTCGAAGGGTCTGTTGGGCAAATTCTGGAACCGTAAGATAGCCGAACTCACACGCAACCTGGCGCGCGTTAAGAAGAAATCCAAGATTCGTCGGTGAAACGCGGGGCGCAATACTGGCAGGTTCTTCCTGCACATTGTCGGGAATCAGCCAATGATGTTCTTCGGTGCTGAATTCCGCAAAATATCGCCAAATGCGCAGGGCCGAGAGACGGAGGAATCGCTGATCTTTCGCGGACGCAGGCTTGCGCGGAGCTCGAGGCGGACGGTTCAGCCACAGGGAAACCGGCTTGCTGCCCGCCCACAGAACAAGGATGGGCAGGGCAGCGGGAAGAGCGCTGCGATGCACAAACCATATCAAGAGGAACAAACCCATCGCGAGCGCGGGAGTGCAGTCGAGATAGATATCCAGGACGGTGCGTTTGTAGCCTGCAAGTTCGGCTTGGGCCGCGGTTTCCCACTGCAAGAGTCTTTGTCGCGTGAGCAAACGGCGGACCAGGGTTCGCACCACGGCATCCATCGACAAGAGCGCCTGATGTGCCAGGAAGGTGAGGGTCAGCCAGTCAGTGATGTTGGCATCAAGAAACGCATTCCATGCCTCAAGGGCAATGACCGCCCGCCTTCGGACCGCGGCGTGTGCCAGATCGAACCCAAACTGAACCCATGCCGGCAACAACAGAATGGCAATAGCGGCCAGAGTCCAGAGCGCCGGCCGCCGCAGCGGCATGAGCCACCCTAACACTAGGAGAAGAAACATCGCCGGTTCGACCAGGCTGCGCCGAAGGTTATCGAGAATCTTCCATTGAGAAATAACTGAAAGAGGATTGGGAACCTGCCGGCCAGACTCATCTTGGACTTGAGTCCTTAGCCACTCGGCAATTTGCCAGTCGCCCCTCAGCCAACGGTGTTTCCGTCGATTGTAGGCGCTGTAGTGGGATGGGTAGTCCTCAACGATCTCGATATCGCTTACGAGACCGGCGCGAGCGTATGCACCTTCGATCAAATCGTGACTGAGTAGAGCATTGCGGGGAAAGCGGCGATCAAGAACCCGGTGCACGGTTGCGACTTCATAGATTCCCTTGCCGACAAAAATGCCTTCTCCGTATAGGTCTTGATATACGTCCGACACGGCGCGGGTGTAGATATCGAATCCAGTTTCTCCAGAATAAATACTGGCCAGGCGAGAGCGGGCCGTGCTTTGTACGCTCACTCCGACCCGGGGTTGCAAGATGCCGTACCCCGCTACGACCGTGTCCGTGGCGGGGTCAAGCACTGCCTGATTCAAGGGATGAGCCAGGGCGCCGACCATGCGATGGGCTGATCCGCGCGGCAGTTCCGTGTCGGAATCGAGAGTGATCGCGAAGCGAACTCGCGGCAGTATCGAAAGATTTCCGGCTTTAATTGGAAAGCTGTCATGTTGACCGCACAGCAGGCTGTTCAGATCCATCAACTTTCCCCGCTTGCGCTCCCAACCCATCCAGAGTTCTTCGCGCGGGTTGTAAATGCGTCGCCGATGCAATAAAAGGAAAGATCCCATCTTTGACTCGGAGTACTTCTCGTTGAGCCTGCGTATCAGATCCGCACAAAGGTCCACCAGAGAGCTGTCCTCCCGGGGTTCGACCGGAGAATCGGGGAGATCGGTGAGTAATGCGAAATGAAGGTTCGGATCTTGGTTTCCCAGGAAACGAACCTCCAGGTCTTCGACCAGCTTGTGGACCTGTTTTTCGCTGAAGAGTACGGTTGGTATGCACACCAATGTGACGCAATCGGCGGGAATCCCATCGAAATATTCCAGCTTGGGCAGAATATCCGCAGGGACGAACAGAGTCGCCAGGTAGTTCATGATCTGCACAGCACTCTGGGAACTGGGCAACAACAGGACCAAGGTCGCGAGCAGAATGAGTCCCAGCGAACTGTGCGGATCTGTCACCAGCAGCACGACCCCCGACAAAATCGCGAAGGTGAAGACTGCGATTCCAGTGAGATACAGCTCATCTGGATGAGTTCGCAGGAAGGCGTGCACACGCTGGGCCAGGGGATGGTGAAAACCCACTTTCTGCTCAAGTAACGGCGCCCCTTCGGCAAGTAGGTAGAAACCCACATGCGAACGACGCTGAGTCACGCGAGGGTTCTCGTTTGGCTGCTTCGGGGGCTTGCGCGCAAGCGCGACGGCCTCGTAAGCAACCGCCATCTCGGTGCAATCGGAGTGATCTGCAATATTTGCCAGTTTCTTCCGGTAGAGCTCGCGGCTGTCGTAATCCATCCGCGAATAGACTCCCGTGGGGTCTTCGCGCAGAACGCGGTCGAAGAGAATCAACGGCTCAATGACATTTTTCCAGCCGGTTTGTCCGACGTCTCGAAGACTGCGGATCAGCACTTCGAGACCGTAGGAGCCGGTTGGATCCTTCAGCAGACGACTGCCACGCGCAGCAATCTGTTCGAGTAGGCAGAGCTTGAGTATGGACACCAACCTCCAAAGCTCCGCCATCTTGAGCACAGTGACCTGCTGAAAAGCCTGGACGTATGCGGTGAATCTTGACGCCTCAAATCGGTATTCTGTGGCGGCGAGAAAATCATCGGACAACGCCGCCACTCGTGGAATCACGGTGTCACCGTGGGCACGAACATGAGGGAGCTTGTGAGGTCGCCTGAAGGCTTCCCGCGTATCTTCTAATTCCGCCTCGAGCAGGGGAAGGTTGTCATGGAGCCAGTGGAAATCATCGGACACGGCTTTCGGAAGCGGAGATTCCAGCTTTGCCAGCAACACTTCGAGTTTGCGAGAGACTTTGCGGCAACGACTCCACAGTGGGCGCGATGCATGCTGGCCCGGTGTCCACGCAAGGGTATGGGCTAGTTCTATAGCGCGGAGACTCAACGCAAGTGCATTCGGCGACATTCCCGTTGAAGGTAGGCATGGGCCTACAGCTTCCGCACTGCCCGGTTCCAGATGAGCACTTTGTGGCATCTTGTAAGCGTCCTAGCGATAACTGGAGGCCTGCATTTCAAACATTTCAGCGTAACGCCCTCCGAGAGTCGCCAGTTGGTCGTGAGTTCCGTCCTCGATGATCTTGCCGTTGTCGAGTACTACGATGCGGTCTGCCATGCGCACGGTTGAAAATCGATGTGAAATAAACAGTGCCGTTTTACCGGCGGTAAGTTCGGAGAACCGCCGAAAGACTTCGAATTCGCTGCGTGCATCAAGCGCGGCAGTCGGCTCGTCCAAAATCAGGAGTTGCGCGTCGCGCAGATATGCTCGTGCCAGGGCGACTTTCTGCCACTCGCCGCCTGAGAGGTCTACTCCCTGATCGAAGCGGCGGCCCAGCATTTGTTCGTAGTGCCGGGGTAGCCGTCCAACCGTTCCATCCGCCATGCTCTTCCGCGCCGCGTCTTGCAGGAGGTCCAGATTGTCGATCTCTTCCACGCGGCCGACCGCGATATTCTCCCGCGCGGTCATTTCATAGCGCATGAAGTCTTGAAAGATCACACCCATCTCATGATGAAGATCGTCGAGGTCGTATTCGCGAAGATCGATGCCATCCAGCAGAATTTGCCCTTCCGAGGGATCGTAGAGACGAGTAATCAACTTCACGATGGTGGTTTTACCCTGACCATTTTCCCCGATCAGCGCTACGCGCTCTTTTGGTTGCAGATTAAAGTTCAAGCGGTTAAGGATCAAACGCGAGCTCCCGGGATAGCGGAAGGAGACGTCCCGAAACTCGAATCCGCGGACAAACGGCCTGGGCGCCGGAAGCGCGTTCGGTTTGGAGCGAATGGCAGGCTGCATCTCAAAGAAGGCGAGCAAATCAGTAAGAAATAATGCTTGATCGGCAATACCGGCAAGAGTGGAGAAAATCTGTTGGATGTTGTTGCTGGCCTGTAGAATTGCTCCCGCGAGAAACGTCAGTGTACCAATGCTCATTGCGCCATTGACGGTGCGCCAGATAACGAACACGTAGGCCGCGTAGTAGCCCATGGTGCCGACCACGGACAGCAACGACCCTGCGATCAACTTGCGCCGTGACAAGGCGACGTTCTCTTTATAGATTTCGTCAGATAAACGGGCAAACCGCTCGCGCAGGAAATTCCTCAACCCGAAGAGCTTTAGTTCTTTCGCGGCTTCTTTGCTGCCACCCAATATCCGCAAGTAGTCCAGTTGCCGGCGGATCGGCGTCTGGCGGAAATTCTTGGCGTACCCGAGAAAGGCAAAATGGCTCTCGCCGATGAATGCCGGAACCACACCCGCGATCAGAAGGAGCATCAACCACGGAGAGAACAATATGATTGAGACGGAGAGGGTGAGTGTGGTGATCGTCTGCTGCACCAGCCGTCCCACGGCCTGAATCATGCCGAGCCGGTCCGTGGCCTGCACTCGCGCTCGTTCCAGGCGGTCATAGAAGACCGGGTCTTCATATGCCGTCAGGTCTAGTCCGGCGGCATGATCCATGACCTTGATGCTGACGTGGCGGGTGTACTTATCCGCCAGCAGCGAATCGGAATAGTCGATGGCCCGATTGATGACGCTGGCTAGAATCGCAAGCGAGAACTCCGCGGCGACCAGCCACCAAAACCCAGCCTGCACCGCCTGATGAGTCGAGACAGCATGCACGATGCCGTCAATAATCAGCTTGGTGATCCACAGAAGTACAACCGGCAGGAGTGCTGCAAACAGTCGAGCAACCAGACCAAATACTACGACCGCCGGGCCCGAGTCCCAAACGATCTGGAGGACTGCCGGCACGTTGCGAAGCGCTGAGAGACGCTCCCGCCATCCAACCCAGAAATTTCCCTGCTCTGCCATTGTTGGGCTCTACCGTCTTCGAGGCCTTCCGCGGCCATGGACGAAATGGCGGAGAATGCTGGACTCTGATGGCTTCGGTTCCGCCCCACTCAGATTGCTCGTAGAGATGCCAAAAACGTCTTTTAGGTTTGTCACCCCAGCGCTCACTACCAAATGCCCTTATCGCTTCCCGTGATCTTTTGTCCCAGTGCTGCTACGGTTGCCAGGCAAGGTAACAAGCTGAGGCGGGCCGTACTGCGAAGTTGTCCATTGAGCATTAGGGTCGTCCATTCTGAAGCGTAGAGACGAGCAGAATGCGGCAGAATAGGAACGCGTAAGAACCCTTTGCCAAAGTGGACTTGGTCCGCCCCAAAACGAGCGGCCGACCGGACCGAGGAAGGCAGGAGGATGCCTCTTCCACGATATTTGTGGACATAGTCGGAGACGATCGTGAGAAAGGTCGCGACCCCTTCCCAGATTCCGTTCTCCTGGGCCGAAGATTGCAGATCGTCGTAATCCACAATCCCGCTTTCCAGCAATTCTGTTGTGTCCACGATATCGCATAGACGCGCGTAGAAATGGCGGTACATTCGCTGTAGCGTACAGATCATCAGCCGATCCTCGGCCGCTGGCACCTGGAAGAAGTAATTGCCGATTCGGAGTAACCGAGAGCGCGCAACCAGGGAACTCGCAAAGCCAATCAGTTCCCCGGTTTGGCCGAGACGACCCATATGTATTTCCACCAGTTCCGGCAACCCTGGAACAATGAAATTCCATTTATTTGCCAACCGGTCTCCCCAACTGCGCGGGGCAGTATGGGCATTGAAGGCGCGGGTCATCACGTGGATGACTCTCTCCGGCTCTGCATTGGTATAGAGATCCAAGTCACTTCCGAGGTCCGGCCAGTGGTCCAGCGATTTGATCACAATGACGGCGCATCCATCGGCCGCCAACTCCTCGCAGATCTGATGTAAGAATGAGATCGCGTTGTCGATGCGCGCACGCTCACGTTCAATCGCCTCCGTCGCCCACTCGTAGCGGTCGTAGTCATGCGCGCTCGCCATCCTTGTGCGGAGAGTGTCCATCGAACGCATGACCACATGATTCGAATCCGCCAGTGACACCATTTCCTCGAATTGTTCTCGGTTAATGCTGGAGAGCGCGTCTTTCTTACCCTGGGAAAACACCAGCCGGGAGAGGACATCCATCAGATTTGCGGGATTCGCGAGAGCAGTCGTCATAAATTATTCCTGTGCATAAAGTTAGGATCTCGGTGGTTGAGCGCTTTGAGATGAGCCCGGCGTTAGCGGTGGCGTAGATTGGGGAGCCTCAGGCGCACCCGGTTCTGTAGGCTCAACCACCGGTGTATTGTCCCGGTGTTTCAGCACGACCGGACCCGATTCCTGCCGCCTGGCTTGGGCCTCTGCCATAATCTTTGCCGCGACTTTCTGGTCATTGTCGTCGGAAACCTCAAACAGCTTCATCCCTTCCGCAGACTGGCTTGTTGCCAGATCAACGCGGGCACCGGCTTTCTGTGCCTGCCGGGCTTTTTCATAGAACAACTGGGCAGTCTCGGGGTCGCCGGTCATTTCCGCGACATAGCCGATGTTGTTCAGCGAAAAGGCATTGTTCGGATCAAGAGAATAAGCGGCACGGAAATTCTTGTTGGCATCCTGCAAATCATTGCGATTCATTGCTGCCACACCCCGCAGGTTCAGCAGGGCAGCCTGGTCCTGGGCAGTTTCGGTTTGAATGCGTTGCTGTAATCTTCGAGCGCTGTCGGCGGCCATCTCGCTCACCGGTTTGCCACGCGACGCACGGTCGTAGGTGACCACCACCGGCTGGCTGGAGTGAGCATCTGCCGCCTCGGTGTAATACTTCAGTGCGGACTTCAGATCTCCTTCCATTTCTTTAGCCACTCCGAGATTATTCAGCGTGAAAGCGTTGTGCGGGTCCTCAGCCAACGCGGTCTGCAGCAATGCTTCGGCTTCCGAACCCCGTCGTTGCGACAACAGATGGACGGCACTGACGTTGGCACGGCTGATCTGGACCGGCTGGTCATGTATGCCACTGACTGCATCTTTGAAGGGCTCACCTTTCAATTTCGAAGAGCTTGACCGGGCGATGACAGCGTCTGTCGCTTGTAAAGAAGCCAGCTCGTAAAAATGCTGGGCGCGATCTACTTGCCCGTCCAGTTCGGCGATGTACCCCAGATTGTTAAGCGTGAAAGGGTCATCGGGATCGTAGAGATAGGCCTTGTAGAAGAGCGCGGTCGCCTTTTCGTACTGATGCTTTTGTACAGCTTCTACGCCTTCCTGATTCAGGCGCTGCACTGGAGTCAACCGGCTTCTCTTAGACAGAGTAATTTTCAGGTCGCCAGCATGTACCGCCGGAACCAGCATTCCAAACGCAGCAGTCACTACCAGTAGCATCTGACGCCGCTTTGAGGGTCTAAGCACGCTCATTTGACTTCCGATACTCCCGCGTCAGGCTTAGATGCTGATGCACGAGAGGTGTTGCCCGATCCAGCCAGGTTTCGAGCGGAATCCCAGGCTACCCATAAGGTTTGCAAGGCATCGAAAAGACACGGCAACGAAGATGGACGGAGGTATGTTAATGAACCGGCTATTGATGTTCGTTCTCCTGGGAAGTACCGCCTATGCACAAACGGGCTTATCGGCTTTTTCAACAGATGGGCGCGTTTCTTCCGCTCCTGAAGTACGGCCCGCTTTTCCCGCGGTGACTTCGGCGCCTGGGGCTGACATGAAAGGCTTGCCCGACCTGTTGCCGCAACCAAAAGGAAACGCAACCCTTATGGGCGGCACTGTATTTAAGGTCGATCGAGTGCGCGATCAATTGACTCTCAATCTTTTTGGCGGAGGCAGGACACGAATTCTGTTCGATTCCCGTACGCACGTTTATCGTGACGGAGCGGTGGCATCTCTGGGAGATTTGCAAAATGGCTCCCGCGTCTATGTGGACACGGTGCTCGCCGGAACCGACATTTTTGCTCAGAACATCCGAGTGCGGACTCAGAGCGTCACCGGACAGAGCAGCGGTCAGGTGGTGAGTTATGACTCCGGCACCGGGTACTTGGTTTTGAATGACGCGATCTCCCCGCGGCAGTTGAAATTGCGCACCTTGCCTACCACTGTGGTTTCGCGGGAGGGACAGGCCGCATCCACCAATGACTTGCTGGCGGGTAGTTTGGTGTCGGTCGCATTCCTTTCCAGCCCCGGCGGTCAACCCACTGCAAGCGCAATTTCAATTCTGGCGGCGCCGGGAGGCACCTTCGTTTTCGTCGGTCGCGTGGTTCAGCTCGACCTGCATCTGGGTCTCGTGGTAGTAGTCGACCCTCGCGATCAGAAACATTACGAGATCACCTTTGACCCCCGAGTGACGACTGTCCCCGACAACTTGCGAGAGGGTTCGACGGTGGAGGCAGTCACCCGGTTTGATGGTGGCCGCTACATGGCCAGCGCAATCAAAGTGGATGCAAACCCCACCCCATAGGCGGGACGGCTACGGCAAGCGGTTCAAATAACATGCACCGTTCGTAGGCTGGATCGGCGGGGTCGGGGGCACTTTCCAGGGGATGTTCACGAAATCGAAGAATTCTGTCATGTCCATTTGGGCTGCATCCCTTTTTGTGAGACTTGGCAGATTGAAGCGGGTCTCTACGAGTTTCAACCAGGCGGTGTAGTCTGCAACGGTGTGCGAAACGTAATTCTTCTTCGCGAACGGAGAAATAACCATGAGCGGGACGCGGTAGCCGGTGTAAACGAAATCACAAGTCGGACCTAATCCCTTCGTACAAATATCTCCGGGCTCCAGGTCGGAAGGTTTTATGCCATCGGGGCTCACCGCTGGCTGCGGCGGAACATGATCGAAGAAGCCACCAAACTCATCGTAGGTAAGGATGAAAGCGGAATCCTGCCATGAGGAACTCTGCATCAGCGCGTTGATCAGGGTTGACACGTATTGCGCACCCAGTTGCACGCTTCCGCCCGGCTCCCCGTCGTCCAAGCCGGGATGCTCATCAAGTCCACTGTCGAAGCCGGGATCGATGAATACTACTGACGGCAGAGTGCCGTTTTGCAAGTCGCTGAAATACTGGGAGACCGGAACCATATTTTGCGGATACTTGCTGGCAGTCGCGAAGTAATTCAGCGTGCTGTCATTGACCGGAGGCGTCGCGTGCACGAGATCGGTAACGTAAACCTTCCATGAAATTCCTACACTCTGCAACAAATCAAAGATGGTTGGATTACTCAATGTCCCTTGGGTCAGCGGATAGGCGTGCCCCGCGGACGTCGCGGCTAGCATGTACATCCGGTTAGGTTGGGTTCTGGACATAGTGGGCGAAAACCAGCGGTCGGAAGTGGCAAAGTTGGACGCGAGGAAGTAATAGTAGGGCAAGTCGGTGTCGTCGTAGGTGGCCATGGCGCGCACTCCATTCACGTCGGTGAACGGCGGTTGATTCGCTCTGGCGTCGTGCGCTGCGGTCCATACAAACCCATTCAAGGTTGCGGTAGCGGAAAGTGGATCGCTCAGATTCCAATCCACGTGGTCTTCGTTCCAGGAAGGGCTGGGATTTTCGACGCACATGGAAACCATGGAGAACGACTCGACGGCGGGACTGTTGGCGTCGGTGATGCAGTCACTGGGTGGAGGAAACGCAGGATCGCAGCCGGGGTTTGTTGGCGCGGGTCCTTGCAGCGGAGCGATTCCGGTGGGGGGATTGAATTGCGGCAATCCATCGAATGCCTGGTCGGGAATATTCTGGGTGGCCCAGTACTTGCGCATGGCCCCCAAATAATGGTCAAAACCACGGTTTTCCTGGGCCATAAAGACGATGTGGTTGACGCTTTGCAGATTGTTTTGGGGATCGTTTGCCACCAGGCCTCGGCAGCCACTGAGGCCTATCACCAGGGCTGATAGGGCCAGTGTAGAAAATACGACTCTTCGGGGTTGACGATCGGACATTTGGACGTTCCCCGCACTTTCAACCTGCGGTGAGGCTTCGATGTCACCTACTGGTTGTGCGTTGGCTACGGCAAACGCATGAGCATGCACTTCCTATTTGTCTCCTAAGGTTTTCCCTGATTGACCTCGGTAGAAGGCTGTATTACCTTCCCATCAACGCAGTTGGACGTCCGAAACGAGTCCAGCCCTACAGAAATCCAGGGTCGCCTTCGCTCAGGGGGCCGGTCCCTCTTACAACGCAAACTGCCACTCGCCAATCCAGAACTTGCGTTTTAATTCAACGCCGGAGGAGTTTTTGCATGAGGAGCTATTGCTACCGCTCTATTTTCTTGATCTTGGCTTTGGCAGCGTCAGCCCGGGCCTCCGTGAATGTGACCAGTCCGACGAATGGTTTCACCGGCAGTTCACCCGTGCATTACGTAGCAACCGGGAGCAGTTCAACTTGCAATCGGGGCGTCGCGTCGATGGGCATTTACGTCGACGACGTGCTGACTTACGTGACCCAAGGCGCGAGCCTGAACACTGACTTGTCCTTTAACCCAGGAACCTACAACACCGTCGTGGAAGAATGGGATTATTGCGGCGGAGCTACCTATACACCGGTCAACATCACAGTGAGTACCAAGACCGGCGTCTGGGTAACCTCGCCGACCAACAACGGCACCGTGGGATCGCCAGTGAATTACGTTGCAACCGCAACTACCGGGACCTGTCAGAAAGGCGTGGCTTCCATGGGAATCTATATCAATAACGTGCTCACATACGTTACGCCAGGGGCTAGCCTGAATACCAACTTGTCCTTCAACCCCGGCACCTACAATACGGTGGTAGAAGAATGGGATTACTGTGGAGGAGCCGCCTATACTCCGATCAAGATTACCGTGAACGGCGGTGGCGGCAATGGTTCCACGCTCTCTGCCATACAAGGTAGTAAAGGCTGGGTGGCGTACGGCGAATATCCGCCCGATTACAACATCTGTACGGATTGCGGCGGAGGCGTTACGTGGTCGATGGACCAGCACATAAAATCCCCCTCTTTGAGCGGCAATTCGACGGAATTCGGCCTCGGCGGGACTACCGCTTATTCCGACGTTCTGTTCACCAACCCGTTAATCGGGCAAAACTCATCGCAGGGTCTCCCCGACAACAACCACACCCTGCTTCCTACACTCCACAACTTCACCTACGATGCTTACTTCTATACCGGAGAACTTTCGCTGTCACAAGCCTTGGAGTTCGATACCAGCATGTATTTCGACAGCTTGTCACTGATTTTCGGTACCCAGTGCCGGATCGCGGGAGGCAATGAATGGGATGTCTGGAACAGTGCGAGCTCGCATTGGGAACCGACTGGTGTGTCTTGCTATCCAGTGAACAATGGCTGGAACCATGTCACGATTGAGGTGCAACGGCAATCGGACAATTCGCTGCTGTACGAGTCGATAACGCTGAACGGCAACAAAGCGGTGCTGAACCGCACCTACTCGCACGGCTCTTGTCCTTCGAGTTGGTGGGGAATCACTGTCAACTATCAGTTAGACGGAAATTACCAGCAAGCGGACTACACAACCTACCTGGACAACTTCAACTTCACCTACTGGTAGAAAGATCCGAGGGGCGCATCCAGAACTGGATGTGCCCCTCCTTAAAGTATTATTCCTTCTCCTGGCACTTTTCCGCCGCTTCGAGTCTTACCATGCCCCTCCCTCGATGAGGCGGTCCGAAGCCGGTGCAATATCTCCCACAATCGCAAAGTCGCTCAGCCTGGCAACCGGGAATTTCTGCAAGAAGCTCCGCATAATCCGAGTGGCGACGTTCTGGACCGAGCCGGGCGCGGCTACGGTGAGGCCGGCCATCCTGCTCAAACTCGCGTACGCCGCACGGCTGTTATCAAGAAACTCGATAGGATACTCCGGCTTTCGTTTACGTGCCTCGCTCGGATCGGCATCGAGCCAATAGGCGATGTCGGGCTGGGGAACAAGGTTCAACAGCAGTTGAACGTAGGCCCGTGTAAGGGGACGGTCCAATGGCAGGTTCGCCAGTTCGTCATAGAGATAGCGGTCGAAGATGATGACATCGGCTTCGACGGTTTCGGTTTTGACAACAGTGTTGCAGAGCGACATGGCATCCAGGAAATAAAGAAACCATCGCACCGGGGTCATGTACCAGGATTGGACGTTCTTGTCGCGGCGATTCACCGGATGATCCGGCGAACCTATTCCCTTTTCGCTTCCGAATACCGAATGGCTGGTGAATTCACGCCAGCGCTTCAGTAGCGCCACATCGTCCCAAAAGGCGAGTAACCCTACGCGGAGGCCGGTTTGGCAGAGCCGGGTCGAGAGGATTTCAATCTGGGTGCTTTTGCCGCAGCCATCAATACCAGAAAAGCTCACCAGTATCGGTCTGACGTGTCTTGCTCGATCGCGGGTCATTGCAGGCACTTATTTCGCGGGATAGATTGCTTCGAGCTCCTTCAGTGGCTCCCAGGTGGCTTACTGGGGCTCGCACTGGCCAGAGCTGCTACTGTCCCGACAGCAACCCCCGCCCCCAAGATGGCGCCAACCCTGATCAAGATCGTGCGTGCGCGCTTTTGCTTCGCCGGCGCGATGGCCGCTCCCGAAGGATTAGAAGCCGCGAATCCGGTTGTAGGTGGTGTTTCCGCTGCTGCAGTGCCTACGGGCCTTTGTATTGGGCTGGACGGCGTCTCGGATTGGGTTTGCTGCGAAGCAGCAGAAGATGATGAAGTCTGCCCCGTAATTAGCCGTGCTTCGACGATTTGTTGAGCAATTACCGCACTGGGACTATCGGGTAGTTGTCCTGGCTCTTGAGCCGCCGTAGCGATGGGAGCCGCGGCAACAAAGATTGAGCACAGCATCGCACCTACGCGCATCCCTCGTGGCCGTCTGATCCTCATGGTTTCCTCAAACGCGGTCCGAAGTTTTCCAGTCATCCGGACAAATGAAAATCACAATACGTTCTAGCTCCCTGCCGTGGGATGCTCATTCCACGGTTGCTGAGCCCCCTGAAAGGCGTGTAGGGGAAAGTGGTGGAAACTGTCCGCTGCGTCAGAGGCGTTCTCAAAAATCTCGAAAAGGCGATCAACCTGTGTCAGCGCCAAAACCACCGCCGGGCCGGGAGGGATCGCAGCCAGTTTCAGGTCCCCATTTCGTTTCATGGCTTCTTCCATGCAGTTCAATAGGACTTCGATGCCGGCGCTGTCCACCTGCGTGACGTCGGAGAAATCAAATACCAGGCGTGGCCGGTCAGCTTTCAGAAATCCCTCAACTTCCCGGAAGAACAATTGAGCGCGTCCTAGAACCAATTTTTCTGGGAGTTCCAGGACTACAACAGGTCTTTTGGTAGTCATGAGCTTTTAGCCTTTTCCTTACAAGGTTTACGGAATTCAATTGCCGCCATTGAGCGCATTGAATCCTCAAGCAAAAGTGTAGGGAGGATGGTGCGTAGGGTCTATCCGGTCCAATCTGTAGGGGAAGTCGGGCGTTACTGTACAACCAAGCGGCGAAAGACTACATCGCTCTAGAGTCTGAATCGAGCACTCCCTTAACGCAAGCTTCGCGGGACAATGACACTGACGGCGGGGGACCTTGCAATAGACGGGAAAGATCTGCCTTGGGGTCATGCACGATGTGTCGCAACAGGTTCATCGCGTAGCGGAACAGCGTCCTCAGGTTCGTCTCATACCAGCAACATTGCGCCATATTGGGAGACAGGCCGCAAAGGATCTGGAACTTACGTATCGCCCCAGGTGAGTTGAGCGCAGCCGCTACCAGGCGATGGTTGCCATCCAGAATCGTCAGCGGGCCGCTTTCAGTCACGCCGATTAATAAAACCGCCCCGGCCTTGACATCCTGGTTTAGCCAATCACTCAAGTCCAATATCTTGGAAAGAAATTTCTTGTCGGCGACCTCATAGCAGCGCCCGGATCTGAAAGACCGTAGAATCTGGCTCATGGCAAAATTCCCTCGTGCCAGCTTTCGCCACTGCGCCCGCGGGAAAACACGGATTCGCTCTAGATCCGCAACCTGGAGTTCCACCTCAAACCACTCGGTTCCCTGGGGCAGTTCTCTCCACAACGCACCATGCCGAATGAAGAGCAATGCCCGGCGTCTCGCATTCTCCAGTGTACTGCTGAGGTCGGGTTTGGTTACCAGCGCATGCAAAGCTTCCCGATATTCCCCGAACTCGGGGCTCTGGAAATCATTTTCTAGAAACGCCGCGATGACTTCGTCTTCCGAAACCCGACGAACAGTTCGCAGCCCCCCAAGCGGCAAGTCTTTCTCATCCTGATCCCCGGCCAATACACTCCGAAGAAAGGGGACGGCAACCACAAAGAGCAGAATCACCATCATCACCAGTTGCACCAGGATCACTTCTTGCAGCGATCGGTGATAGCGATAAATGCCGGCAATAAGGACGCCGCTGAACACCAGTTGTACCCACGCGGTGTTGGCGATCCGGTAAGACATCTCATAGGCGATGATTACAACGCTAAGCGCGTATACGCAGGTGGTAACCGCGTACAGCGCCAATAAATAAGGAAGGCCATACTTGCCGGTTGCGGCAAACTGAGAACCGAACAGAGTCGTCCAGATCCATGCGGGCGCGGTCCGTAAGCAGACGGCGACGAGCCCGCCGATGCAAAAAACGAGCAAAAGCGATGTGCCAAGGACGCCGTGCCCTTTTCGCTCCTGCGCCCGCGTTCCTGCCACGATTGGAAACATGGTGTTGACGACTGCCCAGGACAAAGCAAAGATGACTCGGCCCACCAGCGCGATTGCGGCATAGAGTCCGGCAGGAGCGGGTGGAAAGAAGTGCTTTACTACCACGATATCGCTATTGTTGATGATGACTTGACCCACAAAGAAAACGATGGCTTGTAGGGCTTCGCGAAAGGCATCAGGGATTCGCAAATCGGGTGCAACCGATACCGGCAGTTTAGGAGCGGCCAAAAAATAAGCGATTGCGAGTGCGGCAGCGTTCGCCGCGATCACGCCTGTGACTCCGTACCCCAGCCCCATTGCCAGCAGAGAACCAAATAGCCGTCCCAGACCTTCGAGTGCGAGGTTTGCAGCCAGACGGTGGAAGCCATGAGCGCCTTGCAGATAGCCTCGGCGGCTGCCTAATGGAACGTAAAAAGCTACGCCCACCGCGAGCCACGCAATCAGCATGGAACTGGGCAAGTTTAGGTAGTCCGAAACCAGGTTCCGCGACAGCGCTAGAATGAGTCCCACGAGGATGCCGCTCACCCAGGCAATTTTGTGAAACCGTCGATAAACCGCGCTTTTCGCCGGCAGCGAGTCTTGTTGGGCAACAGCTTTGGCGGAGACTATCTGAAAGGACAGTGTCACCGCGGAAATCAGGATCAGGAGTGTGTATACGGCGCTGGCGTGTCCAAAAGCAGCGGGACCAAGAAATCTTGCTACCGCGATGTTGTAGGCAAAATTGATTACTGTCACTAACCCCGAACCCACAAGCAACACAAAGCTTCCGGAAAGCACCCGGGCTTGAAGGTTCTTGGTGCCGCTACTGCGATTCGACGTCACGTCTGGACTCCGGACAACACCTCGGTGGGATTCCATAGAGCCACGAACTGACACTCTCGGGGCAATCCTTTCTGATGCGGAGAGCGGCAATCAGGCTGCCCAAGAAAGCTCCTGCGAAACACCAAATTGTGGCTCGGTTTATGACAACCTGATGCAGTCTCGTGCCCTCTAAATATGAATCTATGCTGCGAGGAGCCAGAAATGCGTGTGTGGCACTACTCTTGTTGCTGCAGGGGTGTGCGCACACCAGTTTGCTCAACACTCGATCCAATATTTCGTCGGTGCAAGCGTATCCTCGCATGTTGGCCGTGTACGAACCCTGGTTTGGCCATCCCCAGCACATCTCAGTCGGCTATTCGTCTCAAGATCCAATTGAGATACGCAAGCAGATTGATCACGCCAAGCAGCTTGGAATTTCCGGATTCGTGGTGGATTGGTACGGAGACCGCGAGCCTTTTCTTGATCGCAGCTATGCTTTGATCCAGTCGATTGCTGCGGAAAAGCAGTTCAAGGTTGCAATGATGTACGACGAATCCGACGGCGATGCCAGCGTAGCGACGGACGACGCATTGGCGGCATTTGAGAAATTCAACGAAACTTATCTCGCGCCGAATGCCGACGGGCGCCAGGCGTACCTCACCTACAGCAATCGCCCGGTCATCTTCATTTTCCCCAAAGGCGGGCACACCGACTGGGGTCGGGTACGGGCGGCGATCAACAAATGGGACCCCGCCCCCTTGCTCATCTACGAGAATCGGCCCACTCCCTATGTCGATGCCATGGATGGCTTCTACGCCTGGGTAAACCCCGGCGAAAAGGGATGGGCTGCGGACGGAAGCAATTGGGGAGAAGACTATCTGCGTGGCTTCTATCACCTGATGCAGTCGAAGTATCCCGACAAAATTGCCGTGGGCGCAGCGTGGGCTGGTTTTGATGACAGCAGGGCCTCGTGGAGTCTTAATCGCCATATGTCACAACGCTGTGGCAAGACTTTCAGTGACACGCTTAGTTTGGCACAGGAGAATTCTTCCCCGGAACATCCGCTGCCCTTCGTGTTGATTGAAACCTGGAATGACTACGAAGAAGGTACAGCCATCGAACCCGGAATTGCGGTGTGCAAAACCAATCTGCAACCCTAGGTCTCACCCTCCAGGGAGGTTAAGCCGCCGGAAATATACGCTCCATGGCAGCGTGTGATTGATGACCGGCCAGTTGCCGTAAGCCTATCTCTCCGGGCTCGTACACCGCATTAATCAGGGAAAGCGGGCGGGCGCGTACTTCATCGTAGATCCGGCCGATGTATTCGCCAAGAAGGCCGAGACAGAAAAGCAGCAGCCCCCCAGTCAAGAAAATCGCCATTGCAATCCCGTATCCCAAAGAACTGGAAGCGAGTAGTGCCGCCAGCCCCGAAACGATGGCCAAAAAAATCATCAGCGAAGCTAACACGAAGCTCATTCGTAGAGGCTTGTAACTGAAACTGGTAATCGCGTCCATGGCGTACTTGATGCGGCTCAAGAAGGTGAGCTTGCCTTCACCGCCCACGCGGTCATGCCGGTCGTAGTAAACGATCGCGGTGCGATAACCCACCCATGCCCGCAGGCCCGGAAGATAGCGATTGGCTTCGCGCAAAGAATTGATCGAATCGATGGCCTGGCGATCGAGCAGGCCGAAAATCCCCGAATTCAGGGGGATAGGAAAGTCAGAGAGCGCCCCCAAGACGCGATAGAACAAAGGAAACAAGAAAGCCAGAAGCTTGCGGCGTTCTTCCCGGCTTCGCCGCACAGTGGTGACAACCTGTGCGCCGCTGCGCCATGCCGCGACCATCTCGGGAATGACCGCGGGGGGGTCCTGAAGGTCACCGTCCATAAGGACGACAGCGTCGCCACGAGCGGTTTGCATCCCGGCCCACAGCGCTCCCATATGTCCCCAATTACGGGAGAGATCGACCACAACTACTTCCGGCGACTCTTCCTGAAGAGCGCGCAAGAGTTCCAGCGACGCGTCCTTCGAGCCATCGTTGACGTACACTACTTCCCACCGTTCATCGACCTGCCGCATGGCGTCGACCACCGCCTCATGCAGCAGGGGGATAATTTCTTCTTCGTTGTAAATAGGGACTACGATCGAGATCATCTGCGGGCTCCTGGCGGCGCATTCATTGCCTCCTCAGATGAGGTTGGTGAGTTCAGGCGTTGTCAGGGAAATCCTGAGAACCAAACTTCCAGTTACTGGGGTGTGGATTGCAGTATCCGCACCTTCCACCGCACTTCGGTCGGGGTCAGGACGGCAAGGTATTGTGCGCGAATGTGTTGAGTCGCCAGTGGTTTGTCATGATCCAAAATCTGCACGTCGTATTCCGCCATGTCCAGGAGCTCAATCGACAATCCTTCGGGAGAATAAAAGACCAGCTTGATGTTGTGTTTACCATCCTGGTATCGCGTTCGGACTCCTAGTTTCTGCTGGTGGTCGATAGTATCTGAAAGTTTCTCCTTGGCAATGCCTGTAAAGTCAGCGTCCAGCAGGGCTGCGTTGTTTTCATCCGACGCGCGATTCAGGCTCTGCCAAGCCGCAAGGTAGTCACGAACTACAGCGGTTCTGGTCTGTGGCTCCAGCGTTCGTGGCCCAACGGAATCAGCATTCGCAACCGTCACGGCAGATTGCTCGTCGGCGGAAACCGCTAGCGTTCCAGCCATTAAGCCGATAACCAGCAGGAATGTCGTAAATCGGATTGGCCAAGTCAGATTCATTGTCGCCATCGGATTTCATTCCCCATCACAACCCCCGTGGCTACAGAGATGGTCGCTCCATCGTTGGCGGGCAGGTCCGTTCGCGCCACCCCGCGCTTAAGCGGCACATCAACCGTAGATTCCGAGCCATTGTTTCGCTCGATGAAAGTAACAATGGTGCCGTCTGGCACCGCGTTGCCTTTACAGTCGCGCAGCGGCTCGGTCTCGACTTCAACCCGGGTTCCGGATCTGCGAGCGCTCATCCGCAGGTTACAGGGCTCCCCGGAAACCTGCTGCACAATACGTTTCTCGGTAACTGCGCCGACGCGAGCCAGAAACTGCGCTGCTCCCGCCTTGGGTGCGGAATCCAGCCTTAGCCAGGCGACGCCGTTCTGCGTGGTCACAACTCGCGTTTGGGTTGCGCCTCCAATTTCGGACAGTTCAAATGAAACCTGCGTAGGCGACAGGACGAGATTTCGGAAAGCGTCGAAAACATAAACTACTCCACTGATCCCTTCATGCAGATCAACTGGCAGCCGGGAAGGTTTCGCTAGAAAACTTAGGCTCGAGGGTTGCTGAGCGGTGACGTCGAACTCCGCCGTCTGAGTGGAAGATGGTCCCACGAGAAATGCACCGTAGTGACCGGCATTGTGGAGCTCGCCGGGAGCGAGGGCTGCCTTTTCCCCCAGTTGCACATCGTGACGCAGCACCTGTCCTATGCCGACGATATACAACACCGCCTTGCCATTTCCGGAAGTTGCCACTGAAACTGCGCTGCCGGCTTCGATGCTCTTGGGCAAATCCAGAGGCATCGTCTGCGCAATTGCGCAAGTAGCCATCGCGGCGAGGCCCCATAGTGTGGCGAATCTGAGCGATATTCTCATTGAAACCGGCTGGAGCTGTATGTGCTTGCGACTACGCGATACCGGCTGACTCGGCCGGAAAGATCGGCTGGCAGAGAGGTGGAAAATGGAACCGGAGTTCCGGGTAATAGTGCGCGGTCCGCATACCCATCCGAAACCCAAACCGGCTGTCCGTTGTTGTCATAAAAGGTTGTCAAGACGTGGGCGATATTCACTACTTGACCGCTTTGATTCACCAACTTGCCGGTCAACGAGGAGTCCGGCAATCCATTCAGTTTCTGATCTTCGATCTCGATCACTGGATCCGCCGAGGCAGCGATCAGGCTCGATGAGGGATCCATGCGGATGTTGTCCACATCCACCAAGCGAACGTTCTGGAAATCGATGCGGAACGGCGTTACCTGCTTGGGCAGAAGAACATGGGACATTTTGTCGAAGGCATCCTCGGTTCCGATCGCAGAGCCATTTTTCGCCAGCAACGTCGCTTTGACGGTTACGAAAGCGGGAACGACATCTTCGTTCAGAAGCTCGCCCACCAAAACCACTGCGCCTCCTCGATCGACAGGATGCATGTCCACGATGCGAACATGGGGAGACTCTACGTCTTGTGCACCCCAGTCGTCCTCAGGACCGCGGTAGACAACATCCCAGCGCAGGTAGTTCACTGCAAGAACTTGCGGTGGAACTCTCGGTTCCTTAACCAGCGGCCACGCGACCTGCCATTGGTCAGCTGCGCGTATTACCCGCACATCGCGCACTTCGTGATACGTACCGACCACTTCGGACCAAGTTAGGTCGACTCTGACCTCGGCGGCATCGGCAGAAGCGTGAAGGGGATGGAGATCAAACCCGTCCAGCGACGCGTAACTCCTCACGCTGGGGTGCGTTCCTGTGAGGTCACGCACAAAGTCTTGCTCGGTAAACTCATTCTTGTTGGCAAGGCTGTTGTATGCCGCCGTCCAATCCTTGCGACTAATTTCTTGAACCAGGGTCTCGACTGCCTCCTGGGGTGACGAAGGACGACGGACCGCGGAAGGTACGCCACTGGCCGAAGCAAAGGCCGAAGTGTTCGGAAAGAAAACACCGACTGCCACCAGCACAACGGTCATAACGATGATGGTGAACGCAAGAAGTCCTCCGCGGCTCATGAGATCAGCCTCCCCAAAACCAGATTCTGATCGTCAGCCGTGGGTTGTGTAACTCGCGACAGCATCGGTTTCTTGTCTGGGATAAGAACCAGCAGCATGGCAAGAATGCTGCTTCCAATCGGCAGAACGCCCCACATCAATCCCTGCCAGGTCGGTGGAATCTGGGGAACATTCATTGGTGTCGCAGGAGGCGCGTCCTCTTTACTCCAAACCGTGATAGTTCTGTCGTCCAAGTCATCCACTTTGCGCCAGCCCGCGAAGACCAGAAGTGGTTCATAGTAGGGATCGCGCATGAAGACCCATTTCAGACCGTAACGATCAGCATGTTCGAGAACAGCTCTCAGAGCGTCGAGTCCGGATTTTCCAAAGTACTTGGAGCTGGTGAGCGCGCCGGCGCCATGCTCGGTCAATTCCGGCAACATGCGGCCAGAATTCCACTCTCCGTCCACACTGCTGGCATCAGTCAACACCGCCAGTCGTGAAATCTTGTTGCCGAATCCGAGGGTGATATAGCGGTAACGGTCATGACCATCTCGATCCAGCCAAGCGGCGACAGAATCCACTTTGAAATCTGCCGCATCCGCCGGCTTATAGGTTGCCCACGCTACTGCCAAGGCACAGCTCAGGCCTGCCGCGAGCGTTAGCCCTGCAACCGCCTTGAACCGGAAACGATCAATGAGTTCCTCGGCTAACAGTCCTACAAATGGCAGAGCAAGAAGAGTGGCCCAGTAGGCAAATCGCTCCATGGTCAGCACTTCAAATGCCCGGCCTAAGAGTAATTTGGCGACTGGAGTGGTGCCACCCAAGCCCAGCATGAATGAGAGCCAGAAGCCAAACAAGAGGGGGCGCAAACGGGATGTGACAGAACCCTTCCACACGATGAATGGAAGCGCCAGAATCAGGGCGCCGTAGGGAATAACGAAGTAGTTCAATCCCCACTCGGGGCTCAGAATATAGTTCGCGCGACTCGGGTGCGGGATAGGTACCTGCGTGACGGGATAGTTTATGAGCGCGATCCAGAACGGCAAAAGCACCACAGCGATCGCAAATCCAACCAGCAGCGCAGCCGCAATGCTCCGAAACCAGAAAGCTGAAGCCGATACTTTCTCTCCGTCTTCGCGATCAAAAAAGGCCAGGGCCAATACTGGCAGGGCAAACAAGAATGATCCGAAGAGCAGGGTTGCGTGGTGTGCGGCGGCCGCCGCCACGCTCAATGTCGCGCCCTTTAGGAAAGACCGCCAACTGCCGCGTCGAACCCACTCGTAAAGATACGGCAGTGCATTCAGGTACAGTGGCGCTGCAAATGTGGTTGAAAGTTGCCCGGCAGAATAAACCAGAAAGCACTCCGATCCCAGAAGGACGCTGGCGAGCGCCGCAAAAGCCGCAGCGCGCCGGTCAACCCACAATTGTGAAAATCGAAAGACCCCTAGCGCTAGAAGAAGGATGGCCACGAACTGCACGATCATGTAGGCCATGTCGAGCCCGGTAAGGTGCGAGATCAACGCCAGCCATTGCTGGGGCAATGGCGGATAGGTGGTCTGCGAAAACCCCGCATACCATTTCGTATTCCAGGGATCGAACCAGTGCTTTACGTATTGCGACGCGAAAAAGATGTGGAAGTTGGTGTCATAAGACTTCAGTGGCAGCTTCATCAGCAGCAACGGCGCGTGAATCACAAACGCCGCCAAGAAGATCCAACTCATCGGCACAGGGCGCCGAGCGGCCCCGACTGACTCAACCCTTTGCACGTTGTTCCTCCCGACGCTTTTCGATTCTGTGCCCTAGATTCGGGTTGCTTCGAGCCTAATGGAAAACCCTGATTTCCAAGCCAACGTCTGAGCCTGGTTCTGAATCGAAGATTCTGCACGTTTATGGACTCGTTTGGGGGTCTTTTGATTCTTTTGCACCATCGCGGGATAGTTTATGCGTCGTTGTTGGCGGCCTCGCTATCGTGCGCCGCAGGGGCGCAGACTTACAAGGTCGGAGACAATTCACCGCCACAGAATCAGAACGACGCCGACAAGACCTCTCAACAGAAATCGCTGGGTTGGGGTTCTAACATCGAGACTGCACGCTTGGCGCGCGCCGCCGAGCAAGCGCTGAAGAATAGCAACTATTCGTCCGCCATGGATTATGCCCAACGCGCAACCCAGGCTGCTCCCAACGATCCTCACTTGTGGTTTCTGCTCGGCTATGCGGCCCGCCTGGCCAGGAAATCCCAGGTTTCGCTGGATGCCTACAATCGCGGTCTCCGTCTGGATCCTTCCTCTCTTGATGGACTTTCTGGCCTGGCCCAGACTTACAACACTATGGGCCGCCGTGATGAGGCGGAACGAATCCTGACCCAGGTGCTTTCAGTCGACCCCAAACGAGCCAACGACACCGAGGTGTTGGGAGAAATCCTGCTGCGGTCTGGAGAATACGACAAATCGCTCGCGGTGCTGGCGCGCGCGGAAGCGATTGAGCCCTCCGCGCGGGTGGAACTGTTAATGGCAGTCAGCCATGAGCGTCTGAAACAATTTGACCAGGCCAACCACTACCTTGAATTGGCCAAGTCACGCGCGCCCAACAATCCTGAAGTCGAGCGCGCGCTGGCAGGTTTCTATCGCGAGACCGGCAACTATCCAGCAGCGATTGCCGCCCTGAAAGCAATTCACGGTGCGAATCCCGAGGTCAAGGCCGAACTGGCCTACACCTATCAGCTGGATGGGCAGCCGGAGGAATCTGCAACTCTTTACTCGCAGGCGGCGAATGCGTTGCCGAACGACGTTAATCTACAGCTCTCCGCCGCACAGGCGCAACTGGCTGCCGGCTCTGTGGAGCATGCCGAGCCTTTTATCAAGCGAGCTGCCGCTATCGATGCAGAACATTATCGTTTACACGCCATTCGCGGGGAAATCGCGCGGCTTGAGGAACGCAATGAAGATGCCATTCAAGAGTACAACGCCGCGATCGCTCACTTGCCTGAAACCCCGGCTGAAGGCCCGCTTTATGGAATTCAATTGCACCTGAATTTGGTGGAACTGTACAAAGGTCTGCAGGATGACGCGGCGTTCAAGAATCATTTGCAAATTGCTCAGTCGCAAATTGGTGGCCTCGACGAACGTGGGTCCAATCGATCAGAATTCCTTCGCCTCCGGGCGATGATCAAAATGTATGCTGGCGATCTTGCCGGTGCGGGGGATGATGTTAAAGAGGCGTTGTCACTCAAGCCCAAAGATCCCAACAATTTGCAGCTTAGCGGCGACTTGTTGGTAAAACTTGGCCAGCCCGAAGAAGCGATTGCGGTCTATCGCCAGATTCTGACGATCGACGCAAACAACCGATTTGCGCTGACGTCTTTGGGCTTCGTTTCCCGCGAAGCCGGGCACGATAAGGAAGCGGAAAAGTATTTTGAACGGCTGGCTTCGGCTTATCCCAAGTTATATGTGCCCTACCTCGCCCTGGGCGACATGTATGCCGCGCGGCGTGACTTCACGAAAGCCCAAGCCTCATACCACAAAGCTCACGACCTCGCTCCCACGAATAGCCTCATCGTCGCTGGAGGCATGAATGCTGCGATCGAAGCCAAACGCTTCCCGGTTGCTGCGGAATGGTTGAGCGCGGCGACTCCCGAAATGCAGCAGCAACCGCTGGTGATGAGGGAAAAAGAGCGATATCTGAGTTGGATCGGGGACTATGAGAAATCGGCTGAAGTGGGACGAGAAGCGATCAAGAAACTTCCCGCCGACCGCGATGTCGTCGTCTACCTCGGATATGACCTGCTTCACCTCGAACGCTACGATGAACTCCAGGAGCTGACGGCGCGTTATGCCCAGCTTCTTCCCAAGGAAGCCGACATCCCGTTGCTGGCTGGATATGTTCACAAGCACTCAGGACAGCTTGATGACGCTCAGCAAGACTTCACTCGTGCGTTGGCGCGCGATCCGAACGTTGTCACCGCTTATGTAAATCGCGGATACGTACTGAAGGACCTTCACAAACCAGCCGAGGCGACTACGGATTTCCAGACTGCCCTGCGATTCGAACCTAAGAACGGAGAGGCGCATCTGGGACTCGCTTACACGAACCTCGACCTGCATCACCCCCGAATCGCCTTGCGGGAAGTCCAACTTGCCGAGCGGGAAATGGGCGACTCCATGCCGATCCATCTTATTCGTGCCACTGCATATGGCGACGAAGGATCCCTAACCAAAGCGGCCGCGGAATACCGGATCGCGCTGAAGTCTGCGCCCAACGATGCCGGATTACATCTCGCATTAGGCGATACCCTGTACGGTCTATTCCGCTACAGCGATGCGATCTCGGAGTTTCGAACCGCCGAAAAGCTGTCTCCAGGCAACAGCCTCGTCTATGCGAAGCTGGCGCGGTCCTACGCCCAACTGCACGATCGCGAGAACACGCTAACAAACGTGCAGTTGGCGGAGAGTTATGCGCACAAAGAGCAAAAGGGAGAAAGTACGATTCTGCTTTCCACCGGCGAAGCCCTCGCCCTGCTTGGAGATCAGTCAGCCGCCATGCAACGGTTTGAAGCAGCCCTGGCTGCGCCGGACAGCGACCGCATGGAAGTCCGCTTGGCCATCGCGAAACAAATGGTCGTCAAAGGTCAACTTGATGATGCCCGGCGTCAGATCGCTTTGGGATTGATGGAAGCTCGCACCGGCGAAACTCCGCCACCTACGGGCCGCGAATGGATAGAGGCCGCGGACCTGTTTCTTGGCATGCATGACTTCCAGTTGGCGGAAAGCTACTATCAGCATGCGCTAGCCACGGGAACCGGCGAAACTGAAGTTCGACTTGGCCTGGCGAATACCTATCTCGCCATTGGAGACACCGCCAGGGCCGAGGCCCAGATTTCTTCCATTGACAAGTCGGACCAGACTGATCCCACGTATCAGTACCTATTGACAAAAGCCAGTATTTATCGCCAGCAACATCACAATACGCAGGCGTTGACGGCCTTCGCGCAAGCCGCCGATGCTGCCGGCGAAGATCCAACTGCCGACCGCGAATTGATGCAGGCAGCGGGCGATGAAGGACTGAGAATCACCCCCAACTTTAGTTTTTTGTCAGAGTTTTCGGTGTCGCCAATTTTCGAGGACACCACCGTATATCCCTTGGATGCAAGGCTGGATGTGGCGCTACCCGGCCGGCAGAACCTGCTCCCGCCGCCACGATCGTCGATACAGACGGAATGGACCGGAGCTTATCACCTTCATCTTGGAAACTTTCCCGATGCCAGCGGTTTTTTCCAGGTGCGGAATGCCCAAGGCCAGATATCGGTGCCCAGTGCCGATGCCATCATCAATCGTGACACCAACGACTACTCTTTCAACTTCGGGCTGAATCCAACACTGCACCTCGGAACCAATGTCATCACTTTCGACACCGGAATTCAGGAGACCATTCGCCGCGATTCCGAAGACCCCTACGACATGAACCAGAATCTGTTTCGGCAGTTTGTGTATATGTCGACCAGCTCCTTTTTCAACATGGTTTCAGTCAGCGGCTACGCTATCCGTGAAGCGGGACCTTTCACCGAAAGCCTCCAACACTCTCGCGATCTGAGTGGAGCGGTCGACTTTCGTGTCGGCAGGCCCTGGGGAAAGACCTTCTTCCTGACCGGTTGGGGAGCCCGCGATGAGCAATTTAACCCTATCATTCGCGAGTTCTATTACACCTCGGTCTACGCCGGCATTGAGCGCCGAGTGTCGAACTGGTTCACGTTTCGGGCTGTAGCTGAAGACCTTCGTGCCTGGAGGGTCGAACAGTCACAGTATGCGATTGCTCAAGCGCTGCGCCCGGCTGGCAGTGTGCAATTCACGCCAACTCGAAATTGGAGAATTGAAGGAAACTTTGCCTACTCGCGCAATATGAGCTTTCACGCTTACGACGCGGTGCAGAGCGGCTTCGCAGTTTCTTATGCGCTGCCGATCCACAGGACATTCAAGGACGAAGGCCAGAACGTGGGCCTGGTTTATCCGATCCGTTTCTCGGCGGGAATGCAGCAGGAGAACTTCTTCAATTTTACTGGTGGCAACACCCAACAACTCAGACCGTACGTCAGCATCACCATATTCTGAAGTCAGGACGCGATGAAGATCTGTTTAGTTACCGCTTTTCCCCCCAGTGGCCGCCAGTTGAACGAATACGCTTTCTATATTGCACGGGAGCTACAGCGCGATCCGAGAATCAACCTGACGATTCTGGCAGATAAACTAGGCAATTACGAGTTCGCCACAGATGGGGACGGCAAGCCATTAACCTCACAGCGCGAGGAACTTCCTGGGTTCCAAGTCGTCCGGTGTTGGGAGTTCAACAATCTGGCAAGTCCGTATCGTCTCTTAAAGACAATCCAGCAAATAAAGCCAGACGTAGTCTGGTTCAATCTGGTTTTCTCGACGTTCGCCACCCCGGACCATCCGGTTGCCGCATTTGCAGGTTTGTGTGTGCCGGCTTTGGCTCGAGGGTTGGGCTGTTATACCCATGTCACCTTGCATCATATTCTTGAGCACGTCGATTTTGCCGGCGCCGGAGTGCGGCAGGATAGAATCTTCCGCCTGGGAAGCGAGCTGGCGACTCGGGTGCTTCTTAGGGCCAACTCGGTTTCCGTCCTGCTGTCCGCGTATCAGCGGACACTTCTCGAAAAATACTCCGCGCAGAACATACTGCTGGGGACGCACGGAGTCTTCGCATCCCGTCCGAGCCCTCCAGACTTCTCAAAACGAGGAAACCCCGACTGCCGCATTCTCGCGATTGGGCATTGGGGAACCTACAAGCGGCTGGAGACGTTGGTGGAAGCTTTTCCAGCAGTACTAAAGAGAGTCCCGAATGCCCGATTGGTAGTTGCAGGAGCGAACCATCACACCAAGCCGGGATATTGGGAATCAATTCGTGATTCGCAGAAGGGAAACCCTCGAATCGACTTTCGTGGATACGTGGAAGAGCAGGACATACCCAATCTTTACGGAACCAGCAGTATTGTAGTGATGCCTTATGATTCCGCTACCGGCTCCAGCGGGCCCGCGCATCAGGCTTGCGAGTTCGGAGTTCCCATGGTGTGCGCGGACATTCCTGATTTCCGAACGATGGCAGCGGATGAAGAAATGGCGATCAGCTTCTACAAGACGGGCGATGCCGCCGACCTTGCGGACAAGCTGGCTGGGGTGCTTGAGTCCCTCGAAAATCAGCGTCGCATGGCGGAACAGAACTTCTCCGCGGCAGTGCGGATGACCATGCCCAACGTCGTCCGTCATTACCTTCGCTGGTTCGAACTGGCTGAACGCAAACGCGCGTTGGGTTCTACTTCCGAGGTTCAGACCTTTCGGCGCTGGTCCCGGGACCGTCTGCATTTGTCCGGATCGTCTTCGCACCCGACGGCCGCCACTGCGCCGGAAGCAGAAGTCGTTCAGACTAAATTCCGCATTGTCGAGGAGAGAGAAATCGAGGGTAGCGCTTAACCGTCCGTATCGCCGTAGCGAGCAAACACGCGCTTTCTCAAAGCTTCGACGAATCCGTATTACCAGGCAATTACCGATTCCTTGTCGTCGTACTCCTCGATCGTCACTCCACTCTTTGCACTGTCTAATTGGTGTTGCACTCCCAAGACCGGCGACCAATGGTTAGGAATCGTCGAATAGGAAAGATTGCCGAGATACATGGTATTGCCGTCAATGGTTAGAGTTCCAAAACGCAGACTGGTGTTGGTATCACTGGACGAGGTGAAGGTTAGCGGAATTTTCTGGTATCCAGCCGAGGTAACGCGTTGCACAAAATAAGTCGCGTGATGCCATGATCCAGTTGAGAACTGGCAGGGGGACAACCCGGCATCTACCCACGTCAGGCCTCCGTTGTTCGGGAGCCAGAATTGCCACTGATTGGTGGCATAGTTACACTGCGAGCCGAACATGAATTCATGCACGCCGTCACTCAGTTGTACCGCCTGAAAAAAGTCGTTTTCCAGCGCCTGGATGCTTCCATTCTCAGTTGTCGTCGGGAGGTAGAACCAGTAGTCCCAAAGAAAATTGGTGTCGCCGGCGTAGGGAGAGGGGTTGGCCGTATCTTTCTTATAAAACAGACTGTCATCGTACTGGCACTTGCTCGTGAGCATGAACAACTGGCCACTTCTCGGATAATCGGGCGAGTTCCCGGTATTTGGGTCTGACGCGTTTTGGAACGTTCCAATGCTGCCGTCATTGCAGTTGCCGCCGACGCCAGGATTGTTATCAACAACCCATGAGGAGCTTTCTGCTATACGCGTCACCCGAGTGGCATTGGTGGGGGCGGTCGGCGGGTTAAAGCCGGTTACATCGATTTCATATGTCGCCGTGCTGAGTAGCGAACCGCTGGAGTCCCAGGCTTTTATGTAAACCGAGTGCGTGCCAGGCCCAGCCACGACCCACGCATCCAGCAATGGGGCAAAGTTCTGATAGGCAATTTGACCATCGATATAGACCACATACCCAGTGATCTCCGAGTCACTTTCAGCGGTGGCCTGAAAGTGAACCGGTGAGATCAAGTTAATGGTGCCGCCTCCCGACAAGTCTGGCTCTTGCACTGAAACCGCAGTCACGGTTGCATGTGAGACCAAACTGCTCCAGAAAAACGAAATAATACCTATGAATAGCACCGCCACCATGCGGTATGCTGTGCGCGGTCTATGTGATTGATTCGCAGAAGCAGGAAAAGGAGAAAAAACTGGGATGCAGGGATTCCCGTCGTATTCGCGCCGTGAACTCATAAATTGCCCCAATCGCAATCAGATTTGTCCATACGGGGGAAACTGTAGGCAAGCTACAGTGAAGCCTGTAGGGAGGCAATACAGCGAATACCCTAGATTTCTGTGGAAATCCTCACTTTGGTAATAAGGGGGAGATCAATCCAAACTCGATTGATAGACTTATCAAGCGGATATCCGACTGGGAAGGGTCAATTCCATGCTGTGGCAAGAAGTCGTTCGGCAAGGCTGGCTCCGCTGACGCCACCGGCAACCGGACGCGGAAGCTCAACCGTCGCAGTCCGGCCCAGGAGTTTAGAATCCTGAACCTCCACGACGATCTGCTGCCTGAGAGGGAACACTTTGTTACCATCTACAACGGCGTGGGCTACGTTCAATCCCTTTCCCACACAGGTGTTGGCAAGAATCGAGGAATCCTCGATTACAGTGCCATCGTGAACATCGCAGTCGCGCTCCAGAGTGCTAAAGCGAGTGACCAGAGTATCGGCGCGAAGCTTCGCTCCGCTGCCCAGATAAGCGGGAGCGACAATCCGCGCGCGACGATGCACCTGCGCACCATCGTCTACCCAGACTCCCGGCTTCACTTCGCGTCCCCGGGGGCGGATCCAGCAGCGCGATAGAAAAGCGTCGATCACTAGCTGGCGAAGATCGCTTGGCTCATCTAAGCGGCAGACATAACCTGGTAGCGCGTAAGGCCTGGCACTACATAGGTCTTCGCGATACAGCAGCTGCGGCAACCCCACTCGTCGCATATTGCGCGCTTCGCCAGCCTCGATGATCCAGGAATCCATGGCTTCACGGTTCTTTGTCAGGACCGTGATTCCCTGCTTCGTGTTTCGATGAAATCGAATGAGATCAGCCAGGTCAAGCTCCGCATAAGCCCCGAGTCTGGTCAGCAGGACAAGTTCAACACCGTGTTGAACATATTCGCGCAGGACGCATTCCGCCGCCGACCACAAATCAGTTTGCAGCGCAACCGTGTTGATGGTGGTTTCTGGTGTAGCTGACATCCGCGCCAAATGCGAATATTCATCCTTGATCACGACGGTTATAAGTTTTACTCCGTCGTTCCGAAGTTTCTGTACTACGCGGTCAAGGACGGACTGACCCAGCAGTTCCACGCACGCAATAGGATTCCCTCCCAGGATTCCGGGTTCAGTCATTCGTCCCCGGAAATCAGGGGGGGCGCTATGTTCTGGAGAACTTCGTTCCACCACAAGAATTGCACCAGCTAACATCCGTTCCCTCTGTCCTCAGAATTCCGTTGACGCGCAACCCTCGCTTTCGCGCGTTAGGCATCTCCGCGATTTACCAGACTATGGGTAAGTGGCAAGTCAGACCATCCCGTGTAGCCCCTAGTTCATCAGCCACTTTGCTGTAGGTCATTTGTGCAAAAATTTGCGCGTCAGGGGCTCATGGAAGCGGCGCTGCCCGAGTGCATTAATAATTTGGAATAGAAACAACCAGCGCTTCGTGTTCGTAGTCATCAGGAAATTCTCGGAGAGGCTAGCCGCCTTTTCTCTGCCGATACGCAGAAGATGTTCGGAAGTATTGAAATAGAAGGGCTTCTTCGACTTTCGCATTTGATTGTCCACCGACGGTTCTTCACTCAGGTGATCCTTTTAGCGGGTTGCATTCCGTAACAGGCCTCCATCCACCGCGTCAAAAAATCCAGCAGCTCATCGGGCGGGCGTAGCCAAAGCTGTGCCGAAGTCTTTCGCCATTCGGCGCGCACCAGCACACTCAACCCTCGGTCGCCGAGGGCATTAAATGCTCGCTCATCCGTAATATCATCCCCTAGGAAAGCGATCGGGGCGTCGCGCTTCATCTCCTCGGCGACAGTTCGAACCGCATCCCCTTTGTCGAGATCGGGCATACGCATTTCCACGCCACCATCGAATTCCATAATCGACATCAGCGCACCCTGCGCGATTGAGAACCAACCCTGTAAGACTTGATGACGGATTTCTGACGCTCTAGCCTCTTCCAGCCCTCGCCAATGCACCGCAATGCTCCCGGGTTTGTGCTCGCTGAGAGCTTGTAATCCATGGGTAGTCAGCCATCGCTCTGCCTCTGTCAATGCATTCGATATGTGCTCGTCCAAGGAGGGAACTTCATAGACGCCGTCGGGCGACAAGTGTTCGAGGCCGTGTACACCCCAAACTTCGGGATGAGGATGAATTCCTAGCAGCGCTACGACTTCGGAAGCACTCCTGCCGGTCACGATGACCACGCGGGTCCGCCCGGACGCCATGATTTCCTGCAAGGTTGGAACTACCCCTGGGTAGGGCAACGCTTCTCGGCGATCAATAGAAAATGGGGCCAGGGTCCCGTCGTAATCGAGCAGGAGCGCCGAGCGATCCGACTCCGCCACTTTAGCGATGAATTGATCAAGTTCGAGTTGGTCCTCTGTCACCGACAACAGTTCTCCTCAGTTAAGCCACCGGCGCCAGCATGATGGGCTTCTCAGCTACCGGATGCTCGGCGTCCAATCGCAGCTCGCACAACTCACCAATCAGCGTGCCTGCCCAGCGGTAGACATTATTTTCCCGGACGATCTTACGCATGCGATGCATGCGTTCCCGTACTTCTTCCGGAGCCATCTCCAACGCAACTCGAATTGCTTCCGCTGTCTGATCAATGTCGTACGGATTTACCAGGAGCGCATCTTGCAGCTCCCGGGCCGCCCCAGTGAAACGGCTGAGGATGAGAACTCCGCGATCATCGTGCCGAGCCGCCAGGAATTCCTTGGCCACCAGGTTCATGCCGTCGTGCAGGGAGGTGACCAGACACAAGTCGGCAATCCGGTAATAATCCTGGATCTCGTCGTGGTTGTGCTGTGTTTTGAGCAGAACAATAGGTTTCCAACTGTCGGTGTGAAAACGCCAGTTGATCCGCTCCGCCTCCGCTTCCATCTCGTTGAACAGGTCGTGATAGCGCTTGATGTGAGTACGGCTGGGAGCTCCGATCTGCACAAAAGTAAACTGCCCCTGATAGTTGGGATATCTCTCTAGAAAACGTTCGATCGCCGCAAAGCGTTCCAGAATGCCTTTGGTGTAGTCCACGCGATCGACGCCGAGACCGATAAAGGTCGCATCGGTAGAGAGCGTTTTTAACATGGCGGCACGATCGATCGTCTCGGGAACCTCGCTATCCCCGACTGACGGCTCATCCGCGAAGTCGACGCTGATGGGGAAGGGCTTGACCGCGGTGAGATGGCCAACCCGCCGCACGGAAAAATGCTCCCAATCGATGCGCGATTCCAGTGCTCTATCCACTGTCTGCAAGAAATTAGTGCAGTGGGACTGAATGTGAAAACCAATCAGGTCCGCGCCTAGCAACCCATCGAGCAATTCCCGCTGCCAGGGACATATGGCGAAAGCCTCGGGGTTTGGCCACGGGATATGCCAGAAAATCGCGACTCGCGCATCCGGCCGCTGTCGCTTGATCAGCCTGGGTAGCAGTGCGAAGTGATAATCCTGGAGCAATACGACCGCATTCGTGACGTCCTTAATCTCATCCAGTACCGCTTCGGCAAACTTCTGGTTCACCGCTTGGTAGTGTTCCCAGTCAGACGCCCGAAACAGCGGCCGGGTGTGCGCGATGTGGCAGAGCGGCCAGAGTCCCTCGTTGGCAAATCCGTAGTAGTAACCTTCTTCTTCATCCTTGGTCAGCCACACTCGACGGAGCGTGTAGTGGGGATCGTCCGGAGGCACGCGCAAACAGTCGCGCTGATCTACAGTCAGTGTATCGGCGTCTCCGCTGCCGTGAGCGATCCATGTGCCATCGCAAGCGCGAAGCACCGGTTCCAGAGCCGTGACCAAACCGCTCGGCGGCACCACCACCTGCCACGATTTACCCTGCCGTACATGCATGTAGGGCTCGCGATTGGATACCGCAATTAGGCGTCCTCCATCCAACCGCGAGCGCACATGCACGGCGAGCCGATCGGCTGTCCACTGCGAGACCGAGGCATCCCGCAGCCGTGCTTCATTTTCGGCTGCGGATCGCGCCTGGTTCAGGCTCGCCGCGAGCGTGGCAACCTCTCGCGCCAGCGGTCGGAAGAGCTGCAAGTCGGGCGCATTTTGCCTGGAAGAGACTCTTCCAGTGCGGAGTGCGCGCATCCATTGGGCGGTCCGCGCAATCGGTCCGGCGATACTCCAACGCACGATGAGAAGCGTGATTACAGTGATAAGGAAAACATAGACCAAAGCGCTCAAAAACATGTCCCGCCAAATACGGCGAGCTTCCGCCGGAATGTATCCGGTGTCGTGCACGATTGCGAGGGCACCGATGACGGCCTCGTCCTGATCTGGGCGATGCAGTGGCACAACGTAGATGTGAAGGTGTGCGGTCCCCAGTTTCTGGAAGACTCCGACGCCATGATTGTCGTGGACCGCCTGCGACACAATTTGCGGCGCAACCGTCAGGATCGAAGCCAAGTCCGGGGTCGCCAGGATAGGTTTGTTTTGTTGATCGTAAACCGCGATTCCAACCAGGTGCTCGCGATTGCCAAAACGCTCCACGGTGCGCTGCAATGCTCGCGTGGAGCCCTTTTCCAAATCATGCTCGACATTCCCCGCAAGACTTTCGCCTAGCACCTCCGCGCGTCGTTCCAGATCTTTGCGCAATCCACGCCGCTCAGCCAACACTTGATAATAGGCAAAAGAAAGAGACGTCAGGGTTATCCCCAGGATAAGTGCCACAATCAGCCGAGCGCTCAGCAATCGCATGTCTCTTACCCTCCGTCTTGATGCTAGCCGCGCCCTTTATTCGCGGTGGGGCATGCCATTTGACGCCGGCACGGACAAACGCCAGTGAACCTGTCATTTTCAACTTCGAACCACTCCATGTTGCGTGGCGCGTACCACCATCCATTGCACATCTTTGGCCGAGCACGGATTGGGGATAACGCCGAACGCTCCGAGCGCCATCGCTTCTCGAAATACAAAGTCTTGGTCCCCATCTGAAATCATCACAACTATGGGGACCTTGGAATGGTGCCCAAAGACTGAAAGGAGCCCCGCATAAGTTCCTTCCTTGAAACGGTCTTCGCAGAAGACAAGAGCGAAATCCCTTTTTGCCAAAAGATCTTCCGCCTCCCGTACCGAGGAACACACCACTGTGTCGAACATCCAGTTTCGGATGGCATTTTCGATCACCTGGCTGTTGGCCGCTCTTGAACATACGACCAAGACTCGTCGAGTAATATCTGTGTGAGCCTGCATGCGCCTCTAGCTTCGAGTTGGACGTTCGGCTTCTCGCCTCCCTCCACCCTACTCAACCCAGCCGAGAATCGGAATCCGGTAAAGCACTTAGAAGGTCTCAGGGGCTGACCTTACTGGCAGTTGCGAAACGGCCGATGTTTCTGCGGCTCCGGGTTTGAGTTTCTTGATGCGCTCAGAAGACCTGCACCAGACCGTTTCGTACGGCGTAGAGGGTCAAGTCCGCAACTGAATGTAGATCGAGTTTGCGCATGATATTGGTTCGGTGAGTTTCTGTCGTCTTCACGCTCAGATTCAAAGCTGCCGCTATTTCCTTGTTGGTTTTTCCTTCCGCCAGCAGCTGTACGACCTCCTTCTCGCGAGGGGTAAGACGATTCCGCCGGAGAGGCGCGGCCATGTGGGGATTTAAATATCCCTCAAGCACCAGTTCGGCCACGCGGGAGTTGAAAAAAGTACCGTGCCGTTGCAAGGCTTCGACAGCTGACACAAGATCCCGGCCAGCGTCAGATTTCGACAAGAAACCCCGAGCTCCCACCTCCAGAGCGCTTCGTACCACCAGTTCGGTATCGTGCATGGTCAGCACGAGAACGGCGGTCAGCGGACAATTCGCAAGAATCTGCCGAGTGGCGTCGAGGCCATTGAGTGCGGGCATTCCGATGTCAAGAAGGACGAGGTCTGGCTTCACGGCAACGCTGCGTTCTACCGCTTCGCGCCCATCTCTAGCTTCGCCGCATACCTCCCATCCCGGGTGATTGTCCAGTAATGCTCGGATTCCCTGGCGCACAATCTCATGGTCATCAGCAACGATGATGCGAAATCTAGTCGTTTTATTAACTAAGGCAGGTGGTGGCATCCCTGAAGTTGCGACACTCGAAAGCCCATGGCTTTGTTCTGCGCTGAAAAGATGATTGGAGGGCGCCATTGTGTTATACCTCCGTGCCGACTTGTAGCCGGATCCATTTGAGGACTGGATAAGGTCCTCAGAGCACACCGTTTGCCAAACCGGAGTCCTAAGCCTTTCACGTACTTGGCCCTACAGGGATCCTTGTAAGGGTCTCCGGGATAAGCATTTTTTTCAGTGTTCTTGGACGCCTAATCCACCCACGGTGTCGCCCCATACGACTGATTCCACGACCAGCTACAAGGATCACCTTATTAGCTTGCACTGGCTTCTACGACTAATCTGCGGTTTATCATCCGGAATGTTTGTGCGAAGAAGTTGCTGTTTGGACACGTAAGACGATCGCGAATAATGAAACTCAACTGGTTCTTTCAACTCATCCTTGCGTACTCGATCTTGCTGGCGACGGCCGTGGTGCCACAAGACCGAGAAATGAGCCCTTCAACTTCCGCGGATACAGTCAAGTTCCTGAATCAGACCCTCAGCTGGTACCGTCATTTAGACCGGGAACGTGCGATGGCAGACACTTCGGACGATTTGTTGTTTGTAAACGACAGTCGTGAAATCGCCAATCAGGTTGTACGTCTTGCATTTGACTTCGCACGCGCCGACGAACAATTGCTGGATAAGCGAACTGGCGAGGTTCAAGCTCCGACGCAGGGACCCAACGGGTCGCGGTATCAGGCGCTGAATCAGACCTTGTCGAAATTGGATGAGAAGGCGCAACAAGTTCAGAAAGAAGTGGACTCATTGCGCCAGAGCTTGCAATCAGCATCACCACGTCAGCGTTCGCAGATCGAAACGACGATTGCGGAGAACCAAAGCGAGCTCGATATGATCGGTGCGCGCCGGGACGTGATTCGCAGCATGACCGAATTCCTCGGGGGGACAGAAGATCGGGGCTCTGGCGACCTGGCTTCTCAAATCGACGCTTTGGCATCCTCGGTTCCGGCGGCCTTAACGAAGCCCACCAATGCGTCAACAGGCGGTTCGTCCAGCGCAGCCGCCCCGCTAGTGGCGGCAGGCACAGCCACCCGGCCAGAGCCCTCGGGAATATGGGGGCTGATCGCAGATGTGTTCGCTATGTCCAGAAAACTCCACACTCTCGATGAAGGTTTGCAACTCACCGACGAGTTGACGAAGAGCTGTAAGCAACTGGAATCGCCTCTGGTCAATAACCTGAAGGCTTTGACGAAGCAGAGCGATGCATTGGCCGACCAATCCGAGTCCACTCAGCAATCAGTTGCGCAACAAAAGAGCGCTATTGACTCGTTAACAGCGCAGTTCAAGTTGTTGTCGTCGTCGTTTATCCCTCTTAGCAAACAGGCCGTTCTGCTCGACCTCTATCAGAAGAACTTGACTAACTGGCGGAATGCAGTGAACGAGCGTTATTCCTCGGACTTGAAAAACCTGGCCCTCAGATTCGGAAGCCTTGTTCTGATTCTGGCGATTGTCTGGGGAGCGGCGGAACTATGGCGAAGAACCATTCTGCGTTATGTTCACGAAACCCGACGCAGATACCAATTTCTTCTGCTGCGCAGGATCGCAATCTGGGTACTGACCGTCCTGATTGTGGCCTTTTCATTTGCCAGCCAACTGGGCTCAGTGGCAACCTTCGCCGGCTTGTTGACTGCTGGCGTTGCAGTGGCTCTTCAGAGTGTTCTTCTTTCCGTAGCTGGCTATTTCTTCTTGATTGGGAGATTCGGAGTCAAGGTCGGAGACCGGGTCCAGATATCAGGTGTAGCGGGAGAAGTGGTAGAAATCGGCCTGGTACGGCTGCACGTAATGGAGTTGGGAGGATCGGGTACCGATCTACAGCCGACTGGCCGGATCGTAGCCTTCTCCAATTCATTTGTTTTCCAGCCCAATGCGGGGGTCTTCAAGCAAATTCCTGGGACGAATTTCGTCTGGCACGAAATCACTATCACCCTGGATCGCGACAGTGATTATCAGTTAGTTGAAAAACGAGTGTCTGCAGCCGTAGACAACGCATTTCGCGACTACCGCAGTGACTTCGAGCGCCAACGCATGCAGATTGAAAATAACCTGGCATCGGTCTCGGTGGGTGGCCTGAAGCCAAGAATACGCTTTCGATTGACCCCATCAGGACTCGATGTGAACGTTCGCTTTCCGGTTGAGTTAGGTAAGGGGCTCGAAATTGACGAGCGAGTAACGCACGAACTGCTGCGTGCAATTGAGCAAGAGCCACGTCTCAAAGTGGTGAGCTCGGATATTCCCACGGTGCGGCTGGCGGACGAAGTACACCAGCCAACTTCGAAAGCGGGCTAATCGCAGGCTAGACCGGCTGGTACGGTCCCAGTCATTGACCGTCGGAGCCTGATTCTTTATAAGCGTTATCCATTTACTTCTGCCAGTCCCGGTCCCCCCGGCATTGCGCTATGCAGCGCTGCCGGTGGGGTAAACCCGAGCAAAGACTCCCATTGTTCGACGAAGGGCCAGCCGGTGGCATTGCCGCCTTTGCGATTAGTTTGTCTTTCACGTACGGTTTCGCGCCGGTCTTCTCGGAGATCCGCCAGCAATTCGCGGATTCGCAGTTTGGCTTTGTGCAGTTGTGATTTCGAATTTCCCGTCGAGCAACCCAGGAAAGCAGCGATCTCTTTATGCTCGTAACCCTCTACTTCGTGCAGGAGGAAAATCGTTCGGTATCCTTCGGGAAGCTCGCGGATCACCTGAATCAAAGCAATCCGGTCAATAGACCCGGCAAGACGACAGTCCCTGGTTCCGCATTCGCGTCGCCTCGGCTTGGCATCGGTGTTCTTGGTGCTCGCCTCGTCCAGAGAAAGCTCTGGAAGTGACTTCTTGCGAAAGCGCATAAGCACCGTGTTGACCGCAATGCGATGCAGCCATGTAGATAGCGCGGAGTCGCCGCGAAAAGTGGACAGCTTGCGGAAAACTTGCAAGAAGGCTTCCTGGGTGACATCTTCCGCTTCCGCTGCATTGTTGGTCATGCGCAGGCAAAGCGAATAGACACGTGGTTTGTGGGTATGAAACAAAGTGGCAAATGCGTCCGCATCGCCGCGCTGCGCTCGTGCGACAAGTTCAGAATCCGATGAGGCTTTAGTAGCAGCAACAGAAGAGTCGCTATTCACGTTTGTCTCCTTTGAAATCCGGGAACATATTCTGCGCGACGCCGCTAAACATCGATCACTTGGTATCGCGCTCGCATGCGAATGTAAAGGTAGAGAATGGGCCGAAAATGTTCTATCCGGTGCTGGCTGTACTGGTTTGCGTATGTTGCTGTACGAAATCACATTGCAAACATGCCAGGCTGCGGTGGAATGGAGGCACGCTTACAGTGAATCCTCGGTGAGAGTACGGAATCGATGGGATTGGCGCGTGTCGATTATTCGCTTATGCTGCAACCGATCAGTGAGATTTCTCCTCAACAAGCCCACCTCTTGAGCAGGAGCCGGCTGGATCGGTTCCTGCTTCTCGCCTCACCTCGATTCAAACGCAGAATAGCCCGTAACGCTCCAGGTTGCCCATGCGCTTGTACGCGAAGTGCGATGTGCGAGCATTAGATTAGGTCAATTCCCGAGGATTTCGCGGTTCGTTTCCTTAAGGGAACTTCTTCAAATGGAATACAGAATCAGACCGATAGCTTCAACTATGTTCTTAAGATATCCATAGAGAGCCCCAAACGCGAAGGGTATCGGACGGCAGGCGTCGGTTGATACCTCCCTTTAACCAAGCCCGGTGCCTGCCTCCGAAACCCGAATTCCCGCTCTACGTTTGTTCAGATGGTTCGTCCGAGCCCCCCCGACTACAACAGTTGCCGTACCTTGGCCTACAGTGTTTACCGTATTTTGCAGCATCGGGCAAAACTCTAGGATTATCGTTCTTGTAGTACGTCATCCCTCGTCAGTTGGGTCAAGAGCAATGGTTTAGATGGATGCACGTCTCTCAAGCCGAATGAGAAAAGTTATGAAACGAAGCCCCCTCCGCGCCACACCAGGTAGCCCAGAGAACGGTAGCGATCAAGCGGGTCATGCTGTCTCGGGCAATGTCGCAACCATGTCCGAACTCCCCCCTGCCTCTGCTGAGCTCAATGTGATATTGCAGAGTCTCCAGACCATGCGCAACGGAGATTTCTCCGTGCGCCTCCCCGGTACTTGGACCGGGCTGTCGGGAAAAATCGCGGACACTTTCAACGAGATTGTTGCCGCCAACCAGCAGATGGCGGATGAACTGAAACGCGTTGGGCAGGTGGTCGGTAAAGAAGGTAAAACACGGGAACGTACCCGTTTTCATGAATCCCGCGGTGAGTGGGGCGAGATGGAGGTGTCAGTAAATACGCTGGTTGAAGACCTGTTGCGGCCCACCACGGCTGTGACGCGCGCCATTGCCGCCGTCGCCCAGGGCAATCTGACGCAGACCGTAAGGCTGGATGTCGACGGGCGACCGCTCGAGGGAGAATTCCTCCGGTCGGCGAACATCGTCAACACCATGATCCAACAGTTGAGCGTGTTTACCGCTGAGGTAACGCGCGTCGCCCGCGAAGTGGGTACTGACGGAAAGTTGGGCGGGCAGGCTAAAGTGCCCGGCGTCGCCGGTACATGGAAGGATTTAACAGACTCCGTCAATCTGATGGCGAGCAACTTGACCGGCCAGGTTCGTAACATCGCCGAAGTGGCAACTGCCGTGGCCAGTGGCGATCTTTCGCGCAAAATCACAGTGGACGTTCGCGGCGAAATTCTTCAGCTGAAAGAAGCCATCAATACGATGGTGGATCAACTGCGGTCGTTCGCGTCGGAAGTTACTCGCGTGGCCCGCGAAGTCGGCACCGATGGCAAGCTCGGCGGACAGGCAGTCGTACCCGGCGTGGCCGGAACCTGGAAAGATCTTACCGACTCGGTCAATGCTATGGCCGGCAATCTCACCGCGCAGGTTCGAAACATCGCCGAGGTAACCACGGCTGTGGCCCGCGGCGACTTATCGCGCAAGATCACCGTGGACGTGAAGGGTGAAATTCTCGAACTCAAAGACACCATTAACACCATGGTGGACCAACTCAACGCGTTCGCCGGTGAAGTCACCCGCGTGGCGCGCGAAGTCGGAACGGAAGGCAAGCTGGGCGGCCAGGCACAGGTTCCCGGCGTCGGCGGCACCTGGAAAGATCTCACCGATAACGTGAACTTCATGGCCAGCAACCTGACCGGGCAGGTGCGCAACATCGCCGAAGTGGCGACCGCAATCGCTACCGGCGATTTGTCGAAGAAAATCACGGTCGACGTACGCGGCGAAATTCTCCAGCTGAAAGAAACGCTGAACACCATGGTCGATCAGCTCAACCGCTTCGCCGGCGAAGTAACCCGCGTCGCGCGCGAAGTCGGAACGGAAGGCCGGCTTGGCGGGCAGGCCAACGTACCTGGAGTGGCAGGCACCTGGAAAGATCTCACCGACTCGGTCAATTCCATGGCCGGAAACCTCACTGCCCAAGTGCGTAACATCGCTGAAGTCACAACCGCTGTGGCTCGCGGCGACTTGTCCCGCAAGATCACCGTCGATGTGAAAGGCGAAATTCTCGAACTCAAGAACACCATCAACACCATGGTGGACCAGTTGAATGCGTTCGCCGGCGAAGTGACTCGTGTTGCCCGCGAAGTCGGAACGGAAGGCAAACTGGGCGGCCAGGCGCAGGTTCCAGGTGTGGCCGGTACGTGGAAAGATCTAACCGATAACGTGAACTTTATGGCCGGAAACCTGACGGCACAGGTGCGCAACATCGCCGAAGTGGCTACAGCCGTTGCCCGCGGCGACTTGTCGCGCAAGATCACTGTCGATGTGAGGGGCGAAATCCTAGAACTCAAAGACACGCTGAATACGATGGTCGACCAGTTGCGCTCGTTCGCGTCGGAAGTAACGCGCGTGGCGCGCGAAGTGGGTACCGACGGTAAGCTCGGCGGTCAAGCGCAGGTACCGGGTGTCGGCGGAACGTGGAAAGATCTTACGGACTCGGTCAATTCGATGGCCAGTAACTTGACCAACCAGGTCCGCAACATTGCCGAAGTATCCACAGCGATTGCCAACGGCGATTTGTCGAAGAAGATTACCGTCAACGTCAGCGGCGAAATTCTGCTGCTGAAAGAAACCATCAACACGATGGTGGACCAACTCAACGCGTTCGCTGGTGAAGTGACCCGCGTGGCACGTGAAGTGGGAACCGAAGGTAGACTGGGCGGACAGGCGAACGTTCCCGGCGTCGCCGGTACCTGGAAAGATCTTACCGACTCGGTCAACTCGATGGCCGGAAACCTCACTGCACAGGTCCGCAATATCGCTGAAGTTACGACGGCCGTGGCCAGCGGCGACTTGTCACGCAAGATCACCGTCGACGTAAAAGGTGAAATTCTTGAGCTCAAAAACACCATCAATACCATGGTGGACCAACTCAACGCCTTCGCTGGCGAAGTAACGCGCGTCGCTCGCGAAGTCGGAACTGATGGCAAACTCGGAGGACAGGCGCAGGTACCTGGAGTCGCCGGGACGTGGAAAGATCTAACCGATAACGTCAACTTCATGGCCAGCAACTTGACTGGCCAGGTGCGAAATATTGCCGAAGTCGCGACTGCGATCGCCAATGGCGATCTCTCCAAGAAAATCACCGTAGACGTTCGCGGCGAGATCCTGCAGCTCAAGGAAACGCTGAACACAATGGTCGAACAACTTCGTTCGTTCGCCGCGGAAGTTACGCGCGTGGCACGCGAAGTGGGTAGCGAAGGCCGTCTGGGCGGACAAGCTAACGTCCCGGGCGTCGCAGGTACGTGGAAAGATCTTACGGATTCCGTCAACGCGATGGCCGGAAACCTGACCGCGCAAGTCCGCAACATCGCCGAAGTGACGACCGCTGTGGCCCGCGGCGATTTGTCACGCAAGATCACAGTCGACGTGAAAGGCGAGATTCTCGAGTTGAAGAACACCATTAACACCATGGTGGACCAGCTCAACGCCTTCGCTGCTGAAGTAACCCGTGTCGCCCGCGAAGTGGGAACCGAAGGCAAACTGGGCGGTCAGGCGCAGGTGCCAGGTGTGGCCGGTACTTGGAAAGATCTCACCGACAACGTGAACGTGATGGCGGCCAACCTCACGGAGCAAGTGCGCGGCATCGTCAAAGTCGTTACCGCCGTGGCGAATGGAGTTCTCACCCAGAAGCTGACGGTCAATGCTAAAGGCGAAGTCGCTGCCCTGGCCGAGACCATCAACAATATGACCGATACGCTGGCTACCTTCGCCGATCAGGTAACCACGGTCGCTCGTGAAGTCGGCGTGGAAGGCCGCCTCGGCGGCCAAGCCAACGTACCTGGCGCAGCCGGAACGTGGAAAGATCTTACCGGCAATGTGAACCTGCTCGCCGACAACCTGACCAACCAGGTGCGCGCCATTGCCGAAGTTGCGACGGCCGTCACGAAAGGTGACTTGACCCGTTCCATTCAGGTGGAAGCGAGAGGCGAAGTCGCCGAACTAAAAGACAACATCAACACCATGATCAATAACCTCCGTGGCACCACGGAGCGGAACACCGAGCAGGACTGGCTCAAAACCAATCTTGCGCGCTTTACCGGCATGCTACAGGGCCAACGTGACCTGGCAACCGTGGGACGGCTGTTGCTCTCGGAGCTCACGCCACTGATCAACGCTCAGCAAGGCGTGATCTATCAGATGGAAGACGAAGAGTCGAAGCAGATGGTACTGCTCTCCGCCTTTGCCGGCGACACCGAAGACGGCCATCTGCGGCGATTGAAACTGGGCGAAGGTCTGATTGGGCAATGTGCCGCAGAGAAGCGCAGGATGCTAATCACTGACTTGCCACCCAACAGCATCACGGTTCGTTCGGGGTTATTCGATGCCACGCCGCGCAACGTGATTGTCCTCCCAGTGCTATTCGAGGACCGGGTCAAAGCGGTCATCGAACTAGCCTCATTGAGCGCATTCACCGCTTCCCATTTGGCGTTTCTGGAACAGTTGACCGCCAGCATCGGCATCGTGCTGAACAGCATTGAAGCCACTATGCAAACCGAAGGATTGCTGAAGCAGTCTCAGCAATTGGCCGCCGAACTTCAGGCACAGCAGAAAGAATTGCAGCAAACCAACGAACAGTTGGCGCAAAAGGCGCAGCAGTTGGCCGAACAGAACGTCGAAGTCGAACGCAAGAACCAGGAAATTGAGCAGGCTCGCCGGGCGCTGGAAGAAAAGGCCAAAGAGCTGGCTCTGACTTCGAAGTACAAATCGGAGTTCCTGGCCAACATGTCCCACGAGCTGCGTACGCCGCTTAACAGCATTCTGGTTCTCGGCCAACAGCTCGCGGACAATGCCGACAGCAACCTAACAGCCAAGCAAGTCGAGTTCGCCCGCACCATCCACGGCGCCGGCACAGACTTGTTAAACCTCATCAGCGACATTCTCGATCTGTCGAAAATTGAATCGGGAACTGTTTCGGTCGAAGCGGAGGAAGTATTTTTCGCGAGCATGCTGGATGCCGTCGCACGACCGTTCCGTCACGAGGCGGAGAACCGGCGACTCAGCTTCGAGGTGCAGACCGATCAGCGTCTGGGCCGTAGCTTGGTCACAGATTCCAAGCGTCTTCAGCAGGTGCTCAAGAACCTGCTGTCCAACGCGTTCAAATTCACCGAGAAAGGTGGGGTCCAGCTCACTGTCTCAAACGCAGCCGTCGGCTGGAGTGAAGATCACCCCGTCCTCAGCAAAGCAGCTTCGGTCATAGCTTTTGAAGTATCCGATACCGGTATCGGCATTCCATCGGAGAAACAGCGCATCATCTTCGAGGCGTTCCAACAGGCAGATGCAGGCACTAGCCGTAAGTACGGCGGAACCGGCCTGGGGTTGGCGATCAGCCGTGAATTGGCCAACTTGCTCGGCGGAGAAATCCAGCTGTCGAGCGCCCCTAATAAAGGAAGTACATTCACGCTCTATTTGCCACAGACATATGTCGGCCCATCCGGGGCGGGAGCGGATCGGGGAGATAAGAACCTGTCGACGCCGAGGTTGTCTCTACAGTTGTCCAGCGTCAACGTGAAGGAGATCCCGATCGAGCAGATTGACGACGATCGTAAGGATCTGCAACTGGATGACGCTGTGCTGCTAGTTGTAGAAGATGATCCTCACTATGCGCGGGTGCTGCGCGATCTCGCCCGCGACAAGGGTTTCAAGGTCCTCGTGGCAACCCGGGGTTCGGAGGCCCTCGCCCTGGCTCGCGAGTTCCACCCCACGGCTGTATCTCTCGACGTCTTTTTGCCAGACATGTTGGGCTGGACGGTGTTGAATCATCTGAAGCAGGATCCCGGCACCCGGCACATTCCCGTGCAAATGTTGACCCTCGACGAAGACCGGCAACACGGGTTGGCTCGTGGAGCCTTTGCCTTCGTGACCAAGCCCGCCACCGCCGAAGGCCTTCAGGCCGCCTTGGGCCGCATAAAGGATTACGCGACCGCTCGCCGTAAGCAACTTCTGGTAGTGGAAGATAACCCGGCGGAGCAGTTGAGTATCAGGGAACTGCTTGGCTATCAGGATATTGACGTTAGCGTAGCTGCAAGCGGTCGAGAGGCCCTGGACATTCTTGAAAAGCAGACCTTCGATTGCGTCGTGCTCGATTTGAGTCTTCCGGATATGTCAGGATTTGAAATCCTTGAACACTTCCGCGACACAGCTTCTCTCTGCGATTTGCCAGTGGTGGTATTTACCGGAAAGGAACTGACGCCGGAGGAGGACGCGCGCTTGCACACTCTGGCACGCAGCGTAGTGGTTAAGGGTGTCGAATCTCCGGAACGGCTTCTCGACGAAACCGCGCTCTTCCTCCATCGCGTGGTTGCTGATCTTCCGCCCGAAAAGCAGAAAATGCTCGACCGCTTGCACCGTTCCGATGATGCGCTTCAGGGACGGAAGGTGCTGGTCGTAGACGACGACGTACGCAATATCTTTGCCCTCAGCAGCGTGCTGGAACGCCGCGGAATGACGGTGTTGACCGCCGGGACGGGCCGGGAAGCCATTCAAACTCTGGAATCGACTCCCGACTTGGCGATCGTTCTAATGGACATTATGATGCCAGAGATGGATGGTTACGAAACCATGCAGGTGATCCGTCAGAACGCCGCGTTCCGGCGTTTGCCGATCATCGCGCTTACGGCAAAAGCGATGAAAGGAGACCGCGAGAAGTGCCTGGAGGCGGGCGCCTCCGAATATCTGGCCAAGCCTGTGAACACCGAGCAGTTGCTCTCGGCCCTTCGCATGTGGCTTCACAGATAAGGGGCGGAAGCGAGAAACCATGGCTAAAGAGGACAAAGTCAACATTCTCATGGTGGACGATCAGCCCGCCAAATTGCTGAGTTATGAAGTCATTCTTGGGGAACTCGATGAGAACTTGATTAAAGTCACCTCCGGAAAAGAAGCGCTGGAATATCTGCTGAAGAACGACACTGCGGTCGTACTTATGGATGTAAGTATGCCGGAGATCGACGGCTTCGAGTTGGCGGAAATGATTCGACAACATCCCCGCTTTCAGAAGACCGCGATCATCTTTATTTCGGCAGTCCATTTGACGGACCTAGATCGGCTCAAGGGATACCAACGCGGCGCCGTGGATTATATTTCGGTACCGGTCGTTCCTGAACTGTTGCGGGCGAAGGTCAGCGTGTTCGCTGAGTTGCACCGCCGAGCCGGGCAATTGCAGAACCTAAATAGCGAGTTGCGCCGGCTTTCTGTTCGCCTGATCACTATGCAGGACGAAGAGAGGCGGCGCATCGCGCGCGAGCTTCATGACGGCTTGGGGCAGGAACTGGTGGCTGCCAAGATGCTTCTCCATCGGGCTGTACAACAGAATTCTGAGGCGGTCAGAAAAGAGGCAGCCAGTGATGCAGCGGGGATCATTGACCGAAGTATTCAGCAGGTTCGGAGTATGTCCCATCTCCTGCATCCGCCGCTGTTGGATGAAGTTGGGCTAGTCTCGGCGCTGCGGTGGTATTTGGAAGGCTTCACGCAACGCAGCGGCATCGAGACCTCCCTGGACGTCAACCCAGACTTTTCCCGCCTAACCCCGGAACTCGAAACCGCGATATTTCGCATCATTCAGGAATCGTTAAGCAATGTCCTCCGGCACTCGAAGGCGCGAAAGGCGTGGGTTACACTTAGTTTGAAAGATGGACAGGTGGTCGCCAAGGTACGCGACGACGGTCGTGGCATTGAGAGGCGGGTTGCCGAACAGCAACCGGGAAGCGTTGGTGTCGGCATCAGTGGGATGAGCCAGCGAGCCAGAGAGTTTGGCGGAGAGTTGCGGCTTGTATCGGCCCATCCCGGCACAGTCGTCGAGATGGCGCTACCCTGCAAAACGCCGATGCGGCAAGATGCGTGCGCCTCCGTCGATGCGGGGACCCCACTCGCGATTACCTAAAACAAGCCGCTAGACAGGCCTGCGGCCTTGGATCACTTGGATCGCGAGCGCGACCAGGGCCAAAATTAACAGCAGGTGAATATAGCCGCCCAACGTATAGGAACTAACAACTCCCAGCAACCACAATATCAGCAGGATTACAAAGATCGTCCCAAGCATTGAATATATCCCTTTCTGAAAACCTCAGCTCGCGCGAGGCATCGGCTTGTCGGTCTTCTGCCAGTCGGCGCTGGCTTCACTAGCGGACGCAATGTCCGTAGCGCCAGTTCGCTCTAGCATGTCTTTCGCCTTCTTGGTCCAGTTTGAATCGTCACAATGAACCGAGAGTAAGATGCCGCCTTCCTTGATGCGGCCTTCGTAGCGTTTGGCCTCGTACTCGGGAATGCCCATCCCGATGAGCGCTCCTGCGATGCCGCCAATTGTGCCGCCTACACCCACACCGCTTAACGCAGCTACGATGGGTCCAGCGGCAATGAGCGGCCCCACTCCCGGAATCGCGAGAGCACCGATCCCAGCCAGCCAGCCCAAAGCACCTCCCAGCACCGCGCCCGTCGTTGCACCGGTTGCCGTTCCTTCAGGAGCTTTGGTGTTCTTCTCTAGGGCAAAATCTTTCGTGCCTTTATTTTCCGGAAACAGAACAGAAATATCGGTGCTGCGGAAACCTTCCGCTCGAAGGAGGTCGACGGCATACTCGACGTCGGGTTGAGTTCGATAGATTCCGAATGCAGCGGTGTTCTTTCCACTCATGAGAGCTCCTTAAGCCGAATACTAAGGTCGGCAGATCCACTGCCATGCGTTCAACTTAAACCCGCGTATTTGTGCCATCCATCGAGTAGTATGCGTAATTTGCCGGATGCGCCGCTGTAGTCGAACGCCATCAACGTTGAGTCCACGCGCCCCTGAATCGGACACCACCACCCTGCAAACTATTTCATCGGGTCAATACTGGAGTGCCCGAGGAAATATCAGTTAGTTGCTGACCCACCACGGGTTTCGTGCTTCTAATGCCCGCATGCAATCAATTCTGCAAAACCAATCCATGCATCCGGACAACCTGATGAAATCCGACCTGCTGAGCGAGATCCTTCTCGTTGGGGGAGGCGTGGCTGTAGCAGTGTCCTTCTTGATGGTTATGTTCGCCACCGTTGCCAGCTGGTGGTTCCCATCGTAGAATGCACCGTCAATTCACGACCGCTCAGACACGCGCATTGATCCTGATGGCGATTACCGGGGAATTCAATCGGTTTTCAAGGAAGTCTTTTGCAGTACCTCGCTTTGTGAACAAGAATAGCGGGCAATGTGTTCGCGGTATGAATCCACGTCCATTGCCCGCATTAGTCACGCTCGGGTTAACTCAGACTAGACGCCTTCATAAAGACAGACAATACAGTCTTTTTAGTAGATGTAAGGAGGAGTTGTAGTAGGGAATAAACTGTCTAGCACGCGCCCGCTGAGAATGCAACCACTTCCTGTGACCATCCATCCAACGCACACGGATTGTGGAGATCTAGAACGCCATGTCGCTTCGAATACCCCTCCTAGGTGCCTTGTTAGCCTCAGCCATGTTCACTGTCAGTTGCGGCGGTGGTTCGACGACCGCTTCCCCCAGCCCATCACCTACCACCGCCCAACTCAGCGTTCAAGCTGCCGGCAACGGCAGTGGAACCGTTAGCAGTACTCCGTCAGGCATTAACTGCAAGCCCACTTGTGGGGCAAGTTTCAAGGTTGGAACCGAGGTAGTGCTTTCGGCGACTCCGGCTGCGAACTCGATGTTCGCTGGATGGGGAGGCGCATGCAGCGGCACTAGCACCTGCACAATCACGTTGTCGGAGAATGCTTCGGCCACTGCCACATTCAGCTCCATGCCCGTGATGTCCGTCGCTACCACAGGCCTGGGTACCGTTACCAGCAGTCCGTCAGGAATCGACTGCGGGCTGTATCCGCCAGGCGATCAAACCTGCTCTTTGGCTTTCAAGCCTGGAGCGCAGGTCGTGCTTACGGCTAAACCAGGAGCTGACTGGGTTCTTACGGGATGGTCGGGAGGTGGGTGCAGTGGAAATAGTTCTACTTGTACCGTAACACTCAATCAGAACACCCAGGTCAACGCAACCTTCAGCCCGGTCGCGTTACCGATGTTGAGCGTGGTCCTCAGTGGAACCGGGCAGGGCACCGTTACCAGCAATCCTTCCGGAATCAATTGCGGAAAAACTTGCACCGCAGGTTTCAAGGCAGGAAGCCAAGTTGTGCTTACCGAGACGCCAGCCCCGAATTCGACTTTTACAGGATGGTCAGGCGGCGGGTGTAGTGGAAACAGTCCCACTTGCACGCTAACCCTCAATGGGAACACGCAGGTGACCGCCACCTTCAGCACGGCAGCTCCACCTGTATTGACTGTGACTCTCAGCGGAACCGGTCAGGGTACGGTTACCAGTAATCCGTCGGGGATCAGTTGTGCGCCAACTTGCTCGGCATCTTTCGCCCTTGGAACACAAGTCGTTCTTACCGAGACTCCGGGCACCAACTCAATCTTTACCGGTTGGTCAGGGGGCGTATGCAGCGGAACTAGTCCGACTTGCACGGTGACAATGACTACCAATATCCCTGTCACCGCAACTTTCGGCACTCAAAACACAATTAGCGTGCTGAACCACATCGTTTTCCTGGCACAAGAGAATCGTTCCCTGGATCACTATTTTGGTCAGATGCGACAGTACTGGGCACAAAACGGGTATCCCGACCAGTCATTCGATGGCTTACCACAGTTCAACCCCATATCTGGGCAGCCACCTTTGTACGGACCTCCACCCTCAATTCCGGGCTGCGACCCCAGCGCGCCTCCTCCCGAAACCTGCGAGTTTGATCCACAGAATCCTGTAACCTCGTATGGGCTGATCACTCAGTGCGTTGAAAATCCCAGCCCTTCATGGAACGAGGGTCATAACGATTGGGATTACTACGATCCAACAGGTCTGGATCCGGCCACGTTGAATGGTTTCGTGTGGACTGCCGGCTACGATGCCCGGGCAGATGGCTTCTTCGACGTCAACGGAATTCGCGCAATGGGTTACTACACCGGCAGCAATCTGAATTACTACTATTTCATGGCATCGAACTTCGCCACCTCGGATCGATGGTTTAATCCGGCCATGACACGCACGCATCCAAATCGTGAGTACCTGGTCGCAGGCACTTCCCAGGGCTACGTGTATCCCGTAGGCACCGATCAGAACGACAAGGCGTTGCTGACAGCAACGACCATTTTTCAGGAACTGCAAAACGCGGGAATCAGTTGGAAGATCTACGTGGATCCGACCGGCACCAGTTGTACCGGTCCGCCGTACGATCCCGCATGCTTATTGGGGTACACCTACATCCAGTTCTTTCAGTGGGGACAGACCATCCCGACGACGTACCCGAACAACATCGGTACCATCGGACCGCCGGGGACCTGCGGAAGCTCACCGTGTGATTATGAGAATGATCTGGCGAACGGCACGTTACCACAAGTGGTCCAGATTGAACCGGCGACCGACGCGGGCTATGATGAGCATCCCTCGGTGTCTGACTCAGAACCAAATGACATTCAGCGCGGCGCCAACTACGTGTCATCGCTCATTAATGACCTCATGAACAGTTCGTCGTGGTCGAGTTCCGCGTTTATTCTTACCTTTGACGAGAACGGAGGGTTCTACGATCACGTTTCGCCGCAGCCAGCTGTAAGTCCCGATGGGATCAAGCCAGTAGATCTACTTCCGGGGGACATTTGCACCCAAACCAGTGGGCCCACCTGCGACTTCGTCTACACTGGCTATCGCATTCCGCTGGTGGTGATCTCGCCATACAGCAACAAGAACTACGTTTCGCACACCGTGGCCGATCTGACGGCGATTCTGAAGTTTATCGAAACGCGATTCAATCTTCCATCATTGACCAAGCGTGATGCTGCGCAGATGGACATGACGGAATTCTTCAACTTCAGTGACCCGGTTTGGCTGGTTCCTCCCAGTCCGCCGGCGCAAATCACCAGCGGAGCTTGCTATTTGAATAAGTTGCCGTAGAGGCGGTGAGTGAGATCAATGTAAGACCAGGCTGGAGCAGGCGGACGGTACTGAACCCCACCCTGCCCAGCCTTTTGGTTTCCAGGTGGAGCACCGAGGAATCCTGGCTTCGATTCTCTTGGCGCAACTTGCGGAACACAATGAATAATGAATGAAGAGGTAATGTCTGAATAGCACCGCCAAACAGCACTTCAAGGATTTGGGAAGCCGAGGAAGTTTTAAGCTATTTGCAGGTTATCAATTAGAAGAGCCGCTGCTTCGTTTCAACCAATACTGCCTCATGATTTGTTACATGATCGTCGACAATTTGCGAGGACTCATGTCGCTCAACATTTTGGAGGGATACCCGCTCCTGTTGTTCAAGCTCGCTGGGCTGGGGGTCGTCCGGAGACGTGAGCGGGAGTGGAACAGGCTCTTGCAGATGCGACCATGCAATCAATTCGCATCCTATAGCTTCCGCGGTCACGTCCGGACATGGTTGGCGGTCGACTGGATTTTGGCAGAACGAAAATGAAGCAGCCAACCAAGAAATACCCACCGTCAGCGCTTTCGCCGTCCGCGTCATATAGCCTCCAAGAATGAACTAGGCCGTCTTGCGCGCGACTCCGTGGGCATTGTTTTGGAACTCGCGAACTTTCTCCGCAATGGCATCGCGAGTCTCCTGGCCGCTGGCTGGCGCAAAGAGCAGGGCCGCGCCGGCACCGATCCCCGCGCCAATCAGGAAACAGGCAGCGCCAGACAGGGCGCGATCATCCTCCCCGCGCGCTGTTCGGTAAAGATGCTCGACACGATCAGCTACGGCCTTATAGCCTCGCGATGCTTGATCGGCAACATCATCCAGTTGGTCCGTTACGCGGTCATAAACCCGGCGCCGCTCGCGCGGCTCTGTCATCAAGAGTCCCACTCCGAACAAAAGTCTCAGAAACTGGTTCATCGTATTCGTCTCCGGGCGTCTACATCGGCCAAAGCAACTTCCGCAAAGCGATTGAGTCTCAATTTATCCTCAAGCCCGAACCGATCTCAATCCAGTACAGCCAGTAGGCACCTGGGGAGAAGTCCTTAGGGTGACAATCGCATGAATGGTGCGCGTCGGTGGTCTCTCTCCGTGATCACCGCAATCAGTGATGTTTAAGTACCCGCGGGATACATACAGCTACTTCCCCAGGGGCCTACGGATTGAGCGGGATTCCAGTCTTTTATGCCAGCGCCTACTCTTGTGCCAGTCGGACAGCATTGCGCCGGGCGTGCCGACGGATGCAGCCGCCGGGGGCCGAGTCGGTGTTTGACGCAGTTTTGCTGCTGACGTCAAAACGCAGGAAAGCAGCTTCGGACGATTTCATGATTGGAGGAAACGGGTTATGAGAAAAACGCTTATGTTGCTGTCGCTGGGATTGCTGGGTGCATCCATGACTTTGGCTCAGGACGCTCCGGCTCCGGCGGATCAGTCGGCCACTCCCGCTGCTAACAGCACCGATACTTCCGCGAATGCCGGCTCCGTCCAGGGCTGTTTGAGTGGATCGGACGGAAACTACGTGTTGACGCAGGACGGCACTGGGACCGCCTTTAAGCTGATGGGCGATGAAGCTCAACTAAAGAAACACGTCGGCCATGAAGTCTCCGTCACCGGCCAACCCTCCGGAGATACGGCATCTACAGCAACCTCAAATCAAGGGCAAGGAGATACGTCCGCCGGCGGCGCCACGGACACCGGAACAACCATTCAAGTAACCAATGTGAAGATGGTTGCCAAGCAGTGCATGGGCAGCGGATCCCAATCGCACTAGCCTGACGGGTTGTGCGCTGCGTAGCCCGCTAACCGGCGGCCGCGTGGCGCACAATGATTTATTCCCCTGTAACCTGACTCCAGCGGTTTGAATTCCAATCAACACCAGCGGAAAAATCTGGCTTTGCGAAAAAGCTAAAGCGCTGACCAAAACTCAAATCTCAACATGATGCGGGATTATGCAGCTGGATCTTCTCCGGAAGTTGAGAACCGTGACCCAATTTCTACCTGTATGATATTGTTCTTCACCGCGTAAACTACCAGGTCCCGGATCGAGTGGAAACCAAGTTTGCGCATGATATTGCTGCGATGGGTTTCAGCCGTTTTGGTGCTCAGATTGAGTACTGAGGCCACCTCCTTGGCGCTTTTGCCTTCGGCCAGGAGTTGAATAACCTCGCGTTCGCGCGGGGTTAACCGTGGCAAACGCGGCGGCGCATTTCTGGAACTGTCCCCCCGTTCCAGAAAACCGGCCAGTAACATCTCTTTCACTCTTGGAGTAAAAAACGTGCCATTGCGTTGCAGCGCGTCGACTGCAGCCTCGAGGTCGCGAGCGGCGTCGGACTTCAGCACAAATCCACGCGCGCCGGCATCCAGCGCTTCTCGAATCACCTGGTCAGAGTCTGTAATAGTAAGAACGATGACCTTACAGAATGGATCCTGCTGCACCAGCTGGCGGGTGGCGGCCAGACCGTTGAGACCGGGCATGCCAATGTCCACAATCGCTATATCCGGTTTCAACTCTCTCGCCATGGCTACCGCATTACGTCCGTCGGTTGCCTCGCCACAGACTTCCCAACCCTCATGCGATTGCAATAACGCACACAGCCCACGGCGTACTAGTTCGTGATCATCAGCGATGAGAATCCGGAGTTTCATGCTTGGTTGCCTAACTGGCATTGGCGTCACTCGGCAGTATAAAGTTTCTGTGCTGACTCACCGCATCCACTGCTGCCAACAAGTCACGGGCGGCATCCGTCTTCACGACATAGCCTTTCGCGCCGCAGAGCAGCGCTTCCTGCAACATTTGCGGTGAATCGTGCTGAGTTACGATCAGAATCTCGCAATCTGGTATTTTCATGCGGATCAGGCGGCATGCTTCCAGGCCGTGCATTCTGGGCATGCTGAGATCGAGCACTACTACGTCGGGTTTCAATCGATCTGCCATCTCGACCGCTTCCACGCCGTCGCCTGCTTCTGCAATGACTTCCCACCCTGAATGCTCAGTCAAGAGCGTCCTCAGGCCATGCCTTACTACGGGATGGTCATCCGCGATTATGATGCGAACCGCCATAGAGTTTCGGCCCAGAGGAGGGCTTAAAGGCATGGGTTAAATTCCTCCCCACAAACCGATTCTAGGCCACAATTAATGCTGATAAAATACATGATTCGCTGTATCTTTCGTGTGCTTTAGCCCTTTTCGATTCGCCGTTTCTCCAATCGCGAATATCTCCATTGTCAGAGGGCTCCCAACATCCGAAGCCGCGATACTCGGCTATTGATCTCCTGATATTTATCCCATTGCTTGTAGACCAAGAAGAACAGAAGCAAGGGCAGGGGCAAGCAGGGGATGACTACCTTTTGCCACATCTCTTACCTACCTCCTCATTCCAACACCGTAACAACGAAGGGCATTGCAGCGTATTGCCCAGCGCGTAGGAAAGATGGTGTCTCTTATGGAGGAGTTGTCACCTACACGAACTAGGTTTGGACACTAGGGTTTCGATGGTATTTGGTCGAGGATGGATCGTTAGGTATCGGCCCCTAAGAATGCGCCGCGTTGGGGAATATTTAGCGCGATCTAAGCTTACATACGGAATCTACCGTATTGCAAAGCATTTTCGTTTCCTCTACTTTGACTTCTGTCGTGGATGTGATCCTTGTGCTGGGCGCCACATTTTTAGGGGCGGCCATGGGTTAGTGTCAGAACCTTGACGTTGGACCCTCACGGCCGCTCCGATCACATCCTCCATATACGATGAACTACGAGTTCTATTTTCGAAAAGATACAGAACGGAACCAACCGGAGATCTTGCGAGTCATTGCCCCCAGCTTTGACACTGCTGCTGCCATTGTGGCTCGGCAATATGGATGGACAGCGGCTGAAAACCGCCGGCGAGTGACGGAGTATATTGCTTCTATCGATATCCATCCGATTGAAATTCAGAACATCTTCGAAAGAAGTTTTCCTTCTGCCAGCATGCCCTAGAAACGTTGGTTCTGGCGCCAGACTCTCATTCTTGACATCTTCTCTTCTTGTTCAGCTAGCCAGCCATCTGGTGTTGGTAACCCGTGGCACCTACCGTAGGCAGAATCGATAGGCACGTTCTCAGGGCTTCCAGTGAGAAGAGTGCATTGTCAAGAGCATGGCGTTCCCGGACATCGTTGGCGGAAAGCGTTAGTTCGCGTCTTCGAGCCTGAATCGCGGCGTGGGCCTCGGCAATTCTCCCGGCAATTTTCGGCTTGTCGTTCTCGAACAACGCCGCAATATAAAGGGCCCTCCATCCGCATAACTCTGTGGGCGACGGTATCTTGTCCATAGCTTCCCCACTACATCGCATGACATTTCCCTATGAGAATAGCTAGATCAATACACAATACCGTTGCACCCCACAATCAGGTGAATGCCCGATTTACTGCGTAGTTACCTCGCGAGGCTGGAGCGAGTACGGAAATGGTAAAGCCTTTCTCCACTATCGTTACTGTTCACATCCGATAGTGCTTTCTGTTTCTAGCAATTAGCATTGTTCTCCTGGGGATGATGGCGGCACAGGTTTTTATCGTTTCTCTCGTCTTAGGCCCGATTCAAAGACCAACGATGTCCGATCAAGTCACCCATCCTTCCCATCCAACAATGAAACTAGATATCGAAAACTCGATAGACGGTTGACGGTTGCTGCGCCTCAATTAGCGTGATGGCGACATTATGGACTGGCACTCCCCCGGCCGTTTTTCCGTCGGGCTGGCCGTTGTGAGCGTGTCCGTGGAACACCAGATCCGCACCGTGACGGTCCACGATTTCGGCCAGGCGCGAGGTTCCCATAAAGGGGAAGATCTCCGGTGCTTCGCCCATTACGGTACCCACGATCGGGGAATAGTGAAGGACGACGACGCGTTTCTGCGTCCGTAACTGCGACATGGCGCGCTCCAACTTCAGAGCCTCATCGATGGAAGCCTTCACTAATTTCTTGATTTCAGGTTCCCCGAATGCGGTGAGGACGGCTCGGCCGAAACCACCAACAAAGCCCTTGGTTCCGGCGAATCCCACACCGTCCATTTCGTAAGCCGTTCCATCCAAAACCTTTACCCCAGCGGTGACCATCATCGCCATGAGTTCCGATTGCCTGCCGTTTTCATAATCGTGATTCCCCAGCACTGCGATGGTTGGAATGCGCGAACGTACCACCACATTCAACAACGGTGTCATCTCTTCCGGTTGGCCATAGTTCGTCAGATCTCCGGCCAACACCAAAACGTCTGCTTCCTCCCGAACCCGGCTGAATTGATCCTGCAATACATTCTGACGAGCGGGAGTAAAGTGCAAGTCGGCCGTGGCGGCGATTCTCATGGAGTTCTTGAATTTAAGATGCCAACTTGGCAGGGCTGCTCGGAAACGCCCGAATACTTTCCAGGCGGTGGGCACGATTTTCCCCTAGCAAATCGTCGAGACCCCATTCATTAACGTCGATGGCAAACATCTTGGGATCGACCAGACTACCGCGAAATCTGGCTGCGGGATCGGGCCGCGAAACAACTTCCTGGAAACATCCCAGAAGCGTATGCCACAGGCTCTGAGGAACATAGGACGTTTGGGCCGGGTAGCAATAGCGGTACAACACGAGGGCCCACAGTAGCATTTCCCAGTTTTCGCCCACTAGTTCTAAGACCCTTTGCCAGTTCAGATTTCCTTGTGTTCCGTAAATAACATGTGCGATGTCGGCGCCATCAAATCGCTCCCGGCGGGTCACAAAGAGCTTGGAAACCAACAGCTCTTCTGGCGCTAATACCTGGGTTTGCACTCCATGCACCACGGCCGGTTTCGAACGCTCGATCCAGGATGATTCCACGACGAATGCAGCATTGCTCATGCCGGTAATGAGATCAACGAAGAAATCGTCGCGATAAGCCTTAAAAAGCCAAACCGGGTCGCAAACTTCGCACTCGAAGCCTTGCTCGCGAAGGGTTTCCAGAGCTCTTGGCGCAGTGTCGGCAGTCATGAAAAGATCGAGATCCTTGGTATCACGACAGATCCCAGTATGCTCCCGGAGAGCAAAGGCTCCGGACACGGCATAGGGGATTTTCTCTGCTGTAAACAGGGCAAGCACCCGCTGAAACAAAACTCGTTGTGGCTCAGGAATTTCAGTCAGTGACGACGAAGTTTCGGGCAAGTCATCCGGTTCTTGTACCGTAGGTTTAGACATGGCACGGATTGGATGTGTGCGTATTGCGGGCCGTTGCCGAATGGCCGCCGCGAACGCAGATTTCGCACAGTTCTCACAGGATTCTCACAACTTTAGAGCCAAAATATACAGCGACCACCTGATGGACACTGCGGTCAGCGGGTTTCTAATGGACGCTCTCACCCGGATAGTATCCGGCCCGTGTGCGAACGGTTAGCTGGCGATAGCCGGGAAACTGAGCTGCCACCTGAATCGGACGGTACCCGGAATCCTGCCTGGGATTTGTGGATTTATAGCCGATGGTATACCGGCTGCGAATGTCGTGGCCGATGGTTCGACTGATGTCGTCCAGTTCAGCCAGACTCCTGGGGAAAAACGCAGCTCCGCCCGAACTATCCGCCAGGGCGCCGAGAACCTCTCTGTCTTTGGGCTCAAGTCCGTCCCCCAGAAGTCCAATGACATATAAGGTCGGCCCATTCTTTTGCTGTAGTCGCAGTCTGGCCTCTTGCAGGGTCTCTCGGCTGGCATTGTCCCGGCCGTCAGTAATCACCAGCAGGACCTTATTATCGAGGTGAGCGTTGTTTCTCAGATGAACGGACGAGGCCACAATCGCGTCGTACAGAGCCGTGCTGCCCTGCATCGAGACCTTGTGAAGGGCATCTCGCAACAGGTTGACGTTCGAGGTAAAGTCCTGGTCGAGATAGCCGTCCTTACTAAAGTTCACCACGAAGATCTCGTCTTCAGGATTGCTCTCGTGAATCAGGTTAAGCACCGCTTCGTTGACTTTGTCTCGCTTTTCGCGCATCGATCCGGAGTTGTCGATCACGATTCCCATTTCCACCGGAACATCGTCACGGTGAAACGAGGTAATGGTCTGTCGCGTTCCACTCTCGAATACAGTGAACGCATTGCGGTCGAGATTAGGCACCAGGTGCCGCTGCTCATCTACAACGGTAGCGTGCAGAACCACTTCCTCGACTCGCTTCTTGAATACGAAGACGCCGCTGTCCTGGTCAGACGGGGCTTGCGGGGCATCGGTCGAGGGCGTGTTCCCCGCATTGGAAGGCTGCGATGGCGGCAGAATCGCCGGCGATACACCAGTCCCGGAAGTTGGCGAGGAATCCTGAGATGGTGTTTGGATCGCCGGTGCGACAGAAGTATTGGGGACTGCGGGCGCCGTTTGGGATTGTGTTGGAGTCGCAGGTGCCGCCGCAGGCAGCGATGCTGCCGGTGGAGTTTGAGATCCTGTTTGAGCCAACGATGGAAGGCAAAAGCAAGATACCATCAGAACCGCCAGGCTGAAATGGTGCCGCAGCGTGGAGGCGCTTCCTGAAGGAGCCAGCTTTCGTCGAGAATCGTATTTTGGCTTCATTTGTTTGCAGCACCAAACACAGGCTCGGCAGCGACCAGGAAATCGCGCCACAGTTTCCGCTCCGGCAAATAATCACGTCTATAAGTGAGCCTCATGGTTGTTTCACGATGTAAAGCAATACACCAGCGGGTCGCCTCTATCACGTAGTACATAATGCCTCCTTTGGAACCCAAGCAGCGACGAGAGGCGACCGACAGTTCATCGAAGTACATTCAATCCCGTGAGAGCCACTACCAGCATCAAAAGCAAAGGGTACGAAGATGACCACGCACCCCTAGAAACATGCCCTCACCCCATGGCCCAGATTTCGTCTCATTGCGGCGGTTCGTTTAAATCTCTTCCTCCCTTGCGACACAGTCACAAGATGCCGCAGGCAAAGGGAGGGTTGGCTGGACGGGCACGCCTCAAGCCTTGGCCGCCCCGGTCTACAGAACACACAGGAGAGGAGCATTCTCGGCTAGAATCCCTGAGGAGAAACGGCGAGTCTAATTCCCGGTCGAACCCATGAAGATTAGATGGATTCTTACAATATTGTTGTTTACCGTCGTCACTGCGTCGGCGAGTCAAGCGGCCACGCGGCATTACTACATTGCCGCCGAGGATCTTACGTGGGACTACGCTCCCAGCGGCCAGGATCTTCTGCATGGTCAACCCATCCCTTTGCCTTGGTCCAGTCAGCTTCGTTGGAAAAAGACTCGCTATATTGAGTACACAGATGCGACATTTACTGTCCGCAAGCCACAACCCGAGTGGCTCGGAATTCTTGGCCCCGTGATTCGAGCTGAGGTCGGCGACACTATCGTGGTGGAGTTTCTGAATCGCAGCCTCGCGGTTCACAGCATTCATCCTCACGGTCTGCGCTACGACAAAGCCAACGAAGGCGCGCTTTATCTGCCATACGGAGCGGGCGCCCGCGTCGCGCCGGGTCAGCGCTTCACTTATCGATGGTTCGCCGATGAAGGCAGCGGCCCGGGATCGGATGGTTCGACGTCAGTGGTCTGGTGGTACCACCCGCATGCTTCGGAGGCTAGTGAAACCAATGCGGGTCTTCTCGGGCCAATCATCATTACTGCCAAGGGAAAAGCCAATCCGGATGGATCACCGAAGGGCGTCGATCGCGAGTTCGTGGCTTTGTTCATGATCTTCGACGAGATGACCGGGAAAAATGCCGGTCTCTTTCATACCATCAATGGCTACGTCTTCGGCAATCTTCCTGGCTTGGTGATGAAAAAAGGTGAGAAGGTTCGCTGGTACTTGCTGGCCATGGGCAATGAAAGGGACCTGCACACGCCGCACTGGCATGGAAAGACAGTGCAGTACGGGAAGCGGAATACCGACGTCATAGAACTTCTTCCTGGCAGCATGGTGACCGTCGATATGCTGGCCGACAATCCCGGTACTTGGCTCTTCCATTGCCAGGTGTCGGACCATATGGAGTCGGGAATGATGGCGGTTTACACAATTTACGAGCCCGAACGCGAGCCTTGTCCCATCCAATTCGTTTCGGGAGATTTCTGGAGTACGCCGGGAAAGTTCTTTGTCACGGTTAAGAACGTAAGTGCAAAACCCATCCGGAACCTGGAAGTCGGGTACGACCATCTCATGGCGCCTCAATATCGCCGGCGTCCGTTTAACAATCAATGGTCATGGCCTGGACCCATCGAACCCGGTCAGCAAAAGAGTTTTGAGATACCGGGTTATCTGGCTGGGGTTGCAGACAGTATTTCTGGCTGGGCATTGTTCCCCAAATCCGTCGCATATCAGGACAGCAAATGGCGCTCGACTCGGGATGGTCAGTGTTTCCAAGTCTTCTGGCATGACAAAGATCGCTCCCAGCCCGTAGTCCTTCCGCCTTTGCAGATGGAAACCCGCGAAGACTAGGCGTTCTAAGGAAAACTAGGCGTTCTTCTTAAGGAGGGCACACCGCTCAAGCGCGGTTGCGGTGAGTCGCTTCCCTACAGTACTCGCTCTAGCGCGAATTTCCCCGTCTTGGGCGAACAATTCTCGCGCTTCCACGCCACAACCTCTTTCCTATCATCGAATAGGTAATGGCACAGCTCGTGCTACTGGAATAGGTGGACGAGGTGGAGGAAAATCATGCTAAGTCTTCACAGTGATAGGGTTGAGGATGTTGCGGTGGTTGAGTGCAATGGCCGAATCGTGCGAAGCGACAGCGCCTTTGCCCTGCGCGACATGGTGATGTCGCAGAAAGATGCCCGTACCATCGTCCTGGATCTTTCCGGTGTGTCTGCGGTAGAGGGTGGCGGCTTAGGCATGCTCATGTTTCTGGAACGATGGGCCTACGATCACGACATCCGATTCAAACTATTCAATCCCAAGAGGTCGGTCAGGGAGAGACTTGAGCTGGCGAACTCTGTACCAGAGTTTGAGATCGCTACGCCGGATGAAATATTAGCCCTGTTGGGCGGCGCACACATGCAATCGGCTGCTTAAGCGAAGCGGCACAACCTCAAATCCCTCCCCGGAATGATGTTTCAGTCTGGCTAGCGTGGATCCGGATGAACCAGACCGTCGGCCCCTAGAAACTCCTCGTAGGCATGTTCGCCGTGGATGGATTCATCAAGGCCTATTTCCTCGCTCATTTCGTCGACTTTCACCGTCGTGAACATATTGATGATTCGTAACATCGCGTAGGTAAACACGAAGGCCCATACCGACGAGAAAATCACGGCCACGACTTGTTTCAAGAGGAACATCGGATCACCGTAGAGCAGTCCGTTCGCGCCTGCGGGATTGAATTGCCGGTTGGCGAAGATTCCCAGCATGACGATGCCGAGGGCACCCCCTACACCGTGGACTCCCCACACATCCAGCGCGTCATCCCAGTGCATTCTGTTTTTCATCTCAACCGCGTAGTAGCAAACGACTCCAGCAACTAAGCCGATGATGACCGCAGTGGTGGGGGAAACATACCCCGCGGCGGGAGTGACGGTCGCCAGTCCGGCGACGGCTCCAGTCAGCAGGCCGAGGAACTTGGGCTTTTTTTCGTTGAACCATGCCACCAGCATCCAAGCGACAGCCGCGAACGAGGCAGCCAAATCGGTATTGAGAAATGCAGTGGCGGTCACTGAATCTACGCGCATTTCACTGCCGGCGTTAAAGCCGTACCATCCGAACCACAGTAGGCCGGTCCCGAGGGCGACGAGCGGGATGCTGTGGGGGCCGCGATCCGCCGTGCGGCGTTTCCCCACGTACAGCACAGAAGCCAAAGCGGCGATGCCCGCGATGTTGTGCACCACAATGCCGCCCGCAAAGTCCAGCACACCCCATTTCTGCAGCATGCCTCCACCCCAAACCATGTGGACGAAGGGAAAATAGACGAAGGTAAGCCAACCGGTCAGGAACAGCATATAAGCTTTGAAGGTGACCCGGTTGGTGAACGCGCCCGAGATGAGGGCGGGAGTGATAATGGCAAACATCATCTGATACGCAATGAACACAAATGCCGGGATCGTATCATTCGGCGATGCGGTAGTGAGATCGATCCCGCGCAAAAATGCGTTGTGGAAATTGCCGATGATCCCGTGCCAGTCGCCGCTGAAACATACAGAGTAGCCGTATGAATACCAGATCACCGTCGTCCAGCCCATCGAGACAAAGCTCTGAATCATGATAGCGAGCACGTTCTTGCGCCCTACCAGACCCCCATAGAAAAATGCGAGACCGGGGGTCATCAGCATGACCAGGCTGGTGCACAGAATCATGAAACCTGTATTACCAGTATCGAGGTGCAGCATTGAAGTTCTCCAGGTGAAGGAGGTTAGCATAATTGCACGGAGGACAAACTGGAGCGCCATCTTCCCTCGTTCGAATCGCGTTCCGGATGGATTTTCACACAGAAACTATCCAGAGAGGGGTTCCATGGGATACCAGCACGCAAATTATGAAGCTCTTCGTGGGGATGTGCAATCGACGATCATCGTGTGGCACGAGTTTAGCGTCTGAAACAAGTTGTGCGGTCTCCGTCATCTGCGCCCCAACCTTGTCGGGCGTTCTGTCTGCTTCTCTCTTCACGGATGGAGCTCCAGCCAGCCCGCAGGCTGCCACTGGCCTGTTTCGGCAATAGTGCTACTCAAGTTGTAAGACTCTCTCCTACGACTTTGACGTTTGCGCTGGAATCGGTTGGAACCACCAACTCAACTCAAAGTATCAAGCTCACCAACACCGGCAACACAGCTTTGATCGCGTCAGTCAGCTTTGTCGCTCCAGCGGGCAGATACACGCTCACGGTGAAGGCGACGATGGGGGAACGCGGCGCAATCGACGGATCTCACGCTGATCGTGAAATAAGCTTGGAAGATAACTGTCGAAAAATCTCTATATCACTCATTGACCGCGTTGTGAGGGATAACGCCTGTTTACGACAGTTGAGATGTCGTTTCGCCCCGAATCGAAGAGCATCCTCTCAGCCGTCTCCGCCTTGGCTTCGTTCAGGAGGATGCCGGGATCGTCAAAGTGGGAAGGCCGACACGCCGCAACAGTTCCTGGAAACGCGGGTGGTCCCGCAAGCCGTCCATGCTCGGATCCATATGAAGATATATGAGCCAATGGGAATGCTCTTCGTAGGATTTCTCCAGGTATTCGATGGCGCCGTCGTTTTCTCCCAAACCGATGTGAATTCCCGCGAAAAAGTAGGGCGCAACATATTTTTGCCTTGCCAGTCTTGTCAGGTCATCAAGTATCTGAAGGGCTTCCGTTGTCTTGCCAGCTACGCCGAAAGTGTGCGCCAGCGCCGCGCGCATCAGAGGACTGCCTCCTGACAGTTTGACTCCCTTCTCACCCTCGGCAATGGCCATCTCGTAGCGGCCTGTTTTCCTGAGGAGAAGACCTAGTATCCAGTACGTCAAGGGATAGTTAGGTTCCAGCTCGATGGTTCGGCGGAGTTGTTCGATGGCTTCGTCGTAGCGGCGGGCATTGTAGAAGGCCCATCCGACTGCGACATTAATGATGAGCCACAGCGGATCAAGCTCCTGGGTCTTCTTCATTCTGGCCATAGCTTCTTCGTGGCGCCCCATCGTCATCACGTACTCGGCATACCAGTGGTTGGCAGTCGCGTAGGTGGGACACAGTTCGAGGGTGCGCCTGAATTCGTTCTGCGCCTCCTCCCACTGCCAATCATGAAGCCACAACACCGCCGCTAAGGGAGCGTGGGCTTCGGCGAGATTCGGGTCGAGCTTCAGGGCGGCCATTGCCGCTGCTTTGCCTTTAGGGAACGCTTCCTTCGGCGGCAGATAGCTGTTCCATCCTAAGAGTACATAGGAATCGGCCACGCCAGTGTAAGCGAGGGCATAGCTGGGATCCTTCTCGACTGCCTGCTGAAAATACTCGATCGCCTTGTAAAACCCTTCTTCGGTCCACTGGTTCCAGTGATGCCGACCTTTTAAGTAAAGCCGGTACGCTTCGGCATTCTCCGTATGGTGTTTTATTAGTCGCTTCTTTTCTGTACGGGTCAGCTGTAACCGCAATTTTTCTGAGATCTCGTTGGAAATCTCGTCTTGCACCACAAAGATGTCGCCTGGCTTGCGATTGTATTGCGCGCCCCATAGTTGAGTGCCAGTGGCTACATCGACCAGTTCGGCCCCAATGCGCAAAGAGCCCCCGCTCTGCATCACTCTTCCTGTGAGCACGGCACGCACATTAAGCTCGCGGCCGATGGCTTGAGGATCAATGGCCCGGCCCTTATACCGAAAGACCGTGCTCTGCGCCATTACTCGTAGTTTCGGTATGGTTGCCAGGATATTAATGAGACTCCCTGTAATGCCGTCGCTGAGGTATTCGTGCTCCGGGTCGCCGGCGGTATTCTCGAACGGCAAAACCGCGATCGAGTCAATGATCCTGGAGACTCGCGGCGAGCGGACGGCAGCTGTTGCCACGGTGGAAGTCCGGCCCGACTCGGTGTCTCGCTTCAGCCGTTGCAGCTCAACCCGGATGTCGCTCGCGTGCTGATATCGCAGCTCTCTGCCCTTCTCCAAGGCTCGACGGATCACCTCCTGGAGCAACGGTGGGACGTTGGGGTTGATTTGCACGGGATCCACAGGATCGCGGTTGAGGATCGCTTCCGTGATGAGGGCCGAACTGGCTCCTTGAAAGGGCAACTTTCCCGTCGACATCTGATAGAGAACGACACCGAAAGAGAACAGATCCGTGCGGCCGTCCAATTCCTTGGCCCGCGCTTGCTCGGGGGACATGTAGGATACGGTTCCCACAGTGATTCCCGGGCTGGTCAGATGTTCCTCGGACTCGATGTCCACAACTCTCGTACCAACCCCTTCGGTAACTTTGGCAATCCCGAAGTCGAGAATCTTTGCCTGGCCGCGATTGGTCACGAAGATGTTTGCTGGCTTGATGTCGCGGTGGACGATACCTTTCGCATGAGCCGCATCGAGTGCATCGGCAATCTGGATGCCAAGATCGAGCACCGTTTCGATCTCCATCGGCTTGCTGGCGATCTCGTACTTGAGCGACTGACCCTCCAGCAGTTCCATGGCAATAAAGCTTCGTCCATCCGCCTCGTCAATCTCGTAAATGGTGCAGATGTTCGGGTGGTTCAGTGCCGATGCGGCTCGGGCCTCGCGCTGGAAACGGTTGAGGGCATGCGCGTCGTGAGCGAGCTCGTCGGGAAGGAATTTCAGGGCGACGAAGCGACTGAGCTTTTTGTCCTCAGCCTTGTAGACAACGCCCATGCCGCCGCCCCCCACCTTCTCGACGATGCGGTAATGCGAGATGGCCTGGCCGATCACTGGCGCGAATCTTACGTCCGTGAAACGGGCAAGTCAATGAAAGGTGTCGGTTGGCCGCATCTAAAGGCGATTGATGCAGAATCGCCATTGGACTCACTGACCGGACTCGGTGTGTAATCGTCCGATTGCGCCAGCCAAGGACATTTCTTCTCCAAGCCGCTTGCGGCAGAGCAGGCCGAATAGACGGAAAATAATAAGTCCTTGGCTAAACTCAGAAGAAGTTTATTTCGGTTTGGAGGGCGCAACCTGAACTTCGATTGCGTTCGTATTATTTGACTTCGTCATATCAACGAAGACCTCGCCAAGACTCCAGCTACCATCACGCATTTGAATGGTCCGGACAGCCTGGGTTCCAGAAGGCCCCGAGCGCACCGTGTCAGTATTCTCCCTGATCACCCGTAGGCTGTCTCCGGGATTGCCGGGGTTGGGTTGCTCGGTCACCGTGATGGTTTGTTGCCCGTCCGAGTTTGTGTGCTGGGAGGTCGCAACCCGCTGAACCAGGTGGACGCTGCTTTCGCGACCCATCCCGGGAACGTCGACAGAATAGGTTTCCTGAGAGTGTTGCTTTTCTCCAGGACCGTCGACGGATTCTTTGGCTACGGTGCGGGTGACTTCACTTAGCTTGCCATCGGAATCTGGGCGGGAGACCTGTTCTTCGGTGCGGCGGATCTTGCCATCGTCCTTGACTGTCGTTTGCCGTACTTCACTAACTTCCCACTTCCCCGTGCCATCAGGCAGCAACGTGGTCTTATTGATTTCAACCGTGTCACCGCTGCGTATCTGGTGTTCCTGCACCTCTGTGGCGGGAGCCATGCTGCCATTAATGTTCAGCAGTACGGTGGTTTTCGTATTGTGCTCGTCCGGGCCGGTCTTTCGCGTCTCCTGAATTTCGCGCCGGGCCAACTGCAGATTCCCGTTCGCATCCGGATTCGAGCTCGTGCGTATGCTCTTCGAGTCGCCACCCGGAAGAGCTTGTTTTTCTTCTTCCGAAACTTGAAACAACGTCTTGGTTCCGTTGCCATCCTGGACATAAGTGCGAGTCGTGGTCCGCGTCACAGTAGCACTGACCTTCACCGTCTCGGTTTCGATGTCCTGATAGGGTGCGAACTTTCCGTCCGGTCCGCGGGTCTGGATATGTTGCACGTCCATAGTCCGATCGCCGGTCTGCGTATGACTTTGCGATGTACGCATGGGATTGCTGGAGTCGGCTGTTGAGTCCGTTGTGGCCGTCCAGGACTGGGTCGAATCGCCAGCCTGGGAATCGGACGTTTGCGCCACCACGGCACCGGCAGAGCAAAGATATAAGGGTAGCGCGAAGAGCGCGAACCGGAAGAAGCGCCGAGCCGGTATCGGTCTCCGCAGTTCATTCCTTGCGGCGATATTCGCAGTCCGCATACCGTCATTCTCACCCTGCGAGAGTTCAATGTCCAGCAGGCGACTCTTGAAGTCTTGTGGCAGGCCAAACTATCGCCCCGCCCCTGGTGTGATCGCCTAGCTAACTTGCTGCGTGCCGAGCAACGCAATTGCTATTCGCGCAACCTTACTCCTGAAAATCATTCCGCCTACCAACAACGCAGTATTGTGAAGAGCAAGCTTGAAGAGGAACCTCGGGAGTATGTGTAGCTGCCCTCGCTGTGGGTTTGTCGATCCGAAGGCTGTCTGGCTATTTATCCGAAGGTGAATCACTATGAAATCCGCTGTGTGTGCGTGTCTGTTGGCGGCTCTGGGGGTGAGCGCCGTAGCCCAGAATCAGTTCGTCTATACCGACAATGAAATTGCGCCGGTCAATACTGTCACCGCATTTCAAGTCGGTTCCAAAGGAACGCTGACTCAGATCGGCGGATCTCCTTTCAGCACGGAAGGCCAAGGAGGTCAAGGGCCGATTAACGCAATTACCATAGCGACGATCAGAAGTGGCTTCTATTTGTATGCGGCCAATGACGGCGACGGCACCGTCAGTGCCTTCAAGATCAACCCGACGACTGGCAGCCTGGCGCTGGTACACGGATCACCTTTCCTGGTCGATGGCCCCGCCACCAGCAACTATTCGTTAGCCAGCAGTCCCAACGGCCAATTTCTGTTTGTCACCAGCGACGCCACCGAGATCATCCATGCGTATTCCATCCAAAGCTCTGGAGGCTTGCTGGAAGTATCCGGTTCCCCTTTTCAGGTCGGAGCCACCACCGACGGATTGAAGGTCACCCCGAACGGGGGTTATCTGATAGCCGGCGAAAGTTCATCGAACTCTGTTGGCGTCTTCTCCATCTCGAGCACGGGCAGCATCACTCCGGTTGCCGGCTCGCCTTTTCCTGCGAGTGGGACCGTGAGCGCCGTGGATGTCAACTGCACGAATCGGGTATTCGCAGTCAGCAACAACTCGACGTTCATTGACGCATACCAGTTGGCCAGTGACGGTGGCTTAACTCCTGCACCCGGGTCGCCGTTCGCCAATGGAACCAGTTCCAATAGTTTCGGTCTCGTCGCGAGCCCCAATGACCGATTTCTGTTCACCACTGACAGCTTCTCCTACGACGTTTCTTCCATGAGCATTGCGCCCGATGGCAGCCTTAGCCCGGTGCAAGGTTCACCATTTGATTCCAAGAACTGGGAAGGAGGGATTGCGGTTTCACAACGGGGAGATTTCGTGTACTCCGCTGCCTTCGGCTACACTTCAGTGGTCGTGCAAAGTGTAGACGTTAATGGTGTGCTGACATACGTGGGCCGCTACCCCACGAATCAGTTCAGCATGGAGGGTGAATTGGATAATGTGGCCGCTTTCCCGCCGCGGTCTTGCACGACAGTAACTTCGAATTTCTAGTGACATCATTTGTCACCAATTCCTGCTCAGGAGCGGGGGTCTTGCGAGCGCGATCTGAGCGAGCGCACCTGCCCGTACGAGTACGATCATCCTAAGGATCGCCCTAATAGGTGTGCGCTTCACAGGCAGCATTTATGCTCGAACAATCGTGTATTAAGGTGCGCGAGCCTCTAGAACAGGGCTGCCCGCGATTCCACAGTCGTCACGGGAACGGTCATTGTTGAAAACTCTCTATATCAATCATCGACCCCGGTCGCCAGTTCTCAATGAGCGTAATCGCCTGATAGCGTCAGTTGAGAATTCTTATGCGAGTGTCAGGCATGATTGGAAGACCGCCACGCTGCTACTGCAGCTTCGCATACTCCGCCTTGGCTTCTTTCCGGATGGGGATATCGGGGTCGGCGTCTTTCCAGAGGGTGATGAAATCTCTGTAGGCGGCGAGCGCGGCTTCGTAACAGTTACCCGCGACCCGGGCTTAGGAGTTCAGGTTTGGGTTCCCCTCGTCCCCTAAAATGTGTGTAACATCCTTCGATCTGCAGCGTACTGCTTTATGGATGCCAAGAGGAACATGGCGAAAGAACCGCAGCCCCGCGAGGGCGGAACCGGGCAGATGGAGGGTCTGGATTTTGAGGGCGTAATAGAGCGCGCACGGGGTCACGATGTTGAGGCCCTGGCGGAGATCTATCGCCGCTTTGTCCGGCGCGTATTCGGATTGTGCCGTTACATGCTGGATTCACGGGAGAGCGCAGAAGATGCCACCAGCGACGTCTTCCTCAAGTTGCAGCGCTCCATCGAGAGCTACGACGGCTCGATACCGTTCCCCAGGTGGCTGCTACGGGTGGCTGGCAACCAATGCATTGACGTTTTGCGACGACGCCAGCGTGGACGGAAGGTGATTGTGGAAATTGAAGATGGAACTGCGGTCATCGAGGCGACCAGTTCAGAGCCGTCACCGCTGAGGGCTGTCATCAGCATGGAAGAAAGGGTGCAGGTGCGGGATACCATCGCACGCCTGCCGGAGAACTATCGAGTGCCGCTGGTCCTGCGCTATTACAGCGAACTGAGCTACGACGAAATTGCGCAGCAGTTGGACTTGGAGAGGAACTACGTGGCGGCGCTAATATTTCGCGCCAAACAAGAGCTGCGCCGCAGACTGCCCCACAGGAGCAAGTGATCATGGAATGTTATTCGGAACAGACCTGCGCCCTCGCCGTGGACGGCGAACTGGCGGCGGACGAGGCGCGGCGCCTGCGAGACCACCTAGCCACGTGTCGGCGCTGCCGGGCGCTAGTGGACGCATTGCGCGCTGAGAACCACGTTCTGAGCGAAAGTCTCAACGAGCTCCCGGAAGAAGCAGACAGCCCGGCGGGCTTCTCCCTTCTGCGCCGGTCCTGGGGGTGGGGCGACCTGGTGATCATGGCCGCGGTGCTGGCGCTAGGTTCGATCATTTCCGTCTGGTTCGATGAACTGAGCATTCCAGCAGCTCTCGAGTGGTTCAATCCATTCAGCCCAGGCGGCCGCACCAACCTGATCTTCAGCTTCTTTTACTACTTTGCACACGGAGGTACTGCCATGCTAGCCGATTATGCTGCTGTTATAGGGTGGTTTTGTTTGCTGCTGCTGTTGGGCGGCAGCACGCTGTTGCTGGGACGCCGAGGGCGGTTGCGCCTCCCTGGCCTGCGCCTCCTGATCGTGTTGCTTACATTGTCGTTGCCCGGCTTGGCCCTCGATCGGCGTCACGCTGACTTCGTTACCGTGGCCGCGAACGAGACTGTGGACGACACTCTTGTGGCCGCCGCTAGCATCGTGCGCGTGGATGGAGTGGTCAATGGAGATTTGATAGCCATTGCCCGGACCGTGGAAGTGCGCGGCACCATTAAGGGTGACCTGATCACTGCTGCTTCGCGGACAGAAGTCAGCGGAACCGTGGAAGGCAACATCTATACCCTCTCGCACACGCTCGACTTGTACGGCCAATTGAGCCACAGCATCTACGGCGCGGTGCAATCCTTGCATGTGGATGACCGGGGCCATGTGGGCCAAGATGTGGTGATGGCCGCCGGCGACGCCAACCTCGAGGGCGAGGTGAAGCGAAGCGTAAACATGGTCATTAGCGAGAGTGGCGATGTAAGCGGCCATATCGGTCGTGACCTGACGATGATCGGAGGCAACCAGGGAGGTCTTACGCTGACGGACACGGCCCGCGTCGGCGGCAACCTGAGCGCTCACGTGCGCCAACTGAAAAATGTACACATCGCCGACGGTGCGACCATTGCGGGGAAACGTGACATCCAGCTGAACGTGAGAGAGAGCCGCTTCACTCGCCCCAGATTCTACGTCCACCAGGCTCTGTGGCTCGCTGGCGCCATGCTGGTGGGATGGCTGGGCCTGCTTTTGTTTCCCGGCTTCTTCGAAGCTGCGACTCAGCTGGTGGGCTCAGGCTGGCGCAGTCTGGGGTTGGGGTTTGCCGTTCTGGTGGGCGCACCGGTGGCCATGATCGTGACAGCCATCACGCTGGTTGGCCTGCCGATCTCGATAATCATGTTCGAGGTGTATCTGGCCGGGATCTACCTGGCGAAGGTTTGGGTTGGAGCCTTCCTAGGGCGGACGATTCTGAGGCCATCAGGAGCTACGAAGGGCGATTGGGTGCTGGGGCTTCTGGTCGGTCTGTTGATCCTCACCGTCATTGGGTTCATCCCGTATCTTGGCGGGTTGGTCCACTTCGGCGTGGTTTGCCTGGGACTGGGAGCGTTTGCCGCCCAGCTATATCGGGCTTCCCGACCGGGCAGAACATCTCTCTAACATGAAGCGATCGCTATGACGTTGACGCGAACAATCCAAAGGGCTTTTTATTGTTTTTATGTTAATCAATTGATCATACGGCGAAAACGGTATTTTCTCATGACAAGCATTCGCTAACATATTAGATAGAAATCCCTATGCTTGGGACCGCGGAGGCTACGTGAAAACCCGTACTGGTTCTATGGAATCTGGCTGGAGGACCCTATACACCGCCGCCTTGTTCGAAAATGACAGAAGCAAAATTCCCGCGCTCATCTCGGAGGCCGAATCTGAAATCGTGAAACGCGCTCATCTGTTGTTTGGCGCGCCCGGCGATCACTTTGAGGAGACTGAGGCTTTGGATGACGCCCTCTATATGTTGCATGCGCTGAAAAACTGCCTGAAGGTTCAAGCAACGGACCAATTGGCAGCCTGATCCGCATCTTTCATCGAATTCCCGACTTCACTAGTTTTCGCGCCTGATGTAAAGGACGGGAATCCGCGTGAATCAAGATTGTTTAAACCGAAGGCAAGGCCTAGCTCAGCAGGCAAAGCGCGACTGGGAATTCTGCCAAAGTTTCGGCCAGGCTAATTTGTGTGACCGAATCAAGGAGCTTTCCGGTGAATACGTTCCGGCACTTGTTTCGGACGCCGTAGCCGGGGAGCATGATGCGGGTGTCGTCCCAAACCCGCGATCCGATTGGTGCGATATCGACGTCATTGAGCAAGCCAGCCACGAGACGTGGCACAACCACCAGGACGCTGGTCTTTTCGCACTTACGCATGAATGCCACTGCGTGATTTGCTTTCGCGCCTTGTACTTCCAACCGCAGGTATTCACCCTGCTGAAAAACATCCGCCTGCTGTTTACGCACGCACAATGTTTTCCATGTCAGGAACAGCTTCAGCCGACCGTCCTCGGGAGTCTCCAGCAAGCGCGCTATTGCGCGTGAGACGTCACCCAACTCGCGAGTGCTTTCGAACAGTTTTTGCCGTCTGGAATAGTCGACGGGACGCCGGTTGTCCGGGTCGACCAGACTGAAATCCCACAGCTCAGTGCCCTGGTAGATGTCAGGAACGCCTGGGGACGTCAACTTAAGCAGCGTCTGTGACAGACTATTCCAGAGCCCAATGCGCGCGACTCGGTGTTGGAAGGGCAGAAAGTCGTTGAGGAACCGGTTTTGACGGCCGGGATTGAGGAGTTCCCGCAAAAACGAGGAAACTGCGCCTTCATATTTCGTATTCCGATTGAGCCAACTGGTATTCTTTTTGGCTTCGCGGATGGCTTTCAACATATAGTTTTCCATCCGCTCGCGGAAACTCTTCCACTCATCGCTATCATTCAGAGGCTCGCATGGCCACGCACCCACCAAGGTTTGGTAAAGCAGGTACTCGTCATTCGGCGAAGGTGCAGGTCGGTCATCGACGCGGCTCTTAAGACTTCGGTTGAAGCGTCTCCACTCCCGCACTCGCAGTCCCCACAGCTCGGGGATCTCTGAGAGAACGTTGATGCGGGCGCGCACATCCTCTGAACGTTTCGAGTCATGAGTACTGGTGGCCAGCATAGTGTGAGGCCAATCCCGGAAACGCTGCTGGTTCTCCGAGTGAAAATCAGCGACGCTGGTCCCGAAGCGATAAAGATCGCTTCCCACATCATTTAATGAGACTAGACGGTTGTATCGATAAAAGGCCGTGTCTTCGAATCCCTTGGCCATTACGGGCGCTGTAAATTGTTGGAACCTCATGGCGAAAGTGGTCACGGTATTTCGGTAGGTGAGATCTTGATTTTCGGCGATCCGAGTCGAGAGCACGTCGCCGACGAAATCGAAAATGCTGCTATCACCGGCCGGGCTGCGCCGTTTGGCGGACGCGACCGCAATGCGTATGTAAAGTGCGTCCTTCTCCGAAATACCGCAAGGGCTGAGGTACGTGCGGTACACGGGAAAGCTCGAGAGAACTTCCGTGAGTGTGTCGCGCAAACCGTTTAGCGTGAAGTCGCAGGTGCGCCGTTTGGAAAGGGCGATACGGCTAAGCTGATTGGCCAGCACATTCAGTTCACTGGCTAGAGCAATGCGAATGATCAGCTTGCGAGAGCGATAGGCGAGGTCGTCAACGTTAAGGTCGTCGTCAATAAAGTTCCGATAGATGCTTTCAAGGCGTTTGGCAGTTTCCGGTTTCACGAAAAGGCCATTGACCAAACTCGCGAAGTCATACCCCGTAGTTCCACAGACTGGCCATTTCGCGGGTAGCCGCTCGGAACCAGTAAGAATCTTCTCAATGATGACGTAACGTGGACTTCGTTCGGTGCTGGAGAAATCGTTGACAGCTTTGGCGATCTCGCGCTTGAGGCGCTCGAAATATTGGCCGGGATCGTAGAGGCCGTCAGGATGGTCAATGCGCAAGCCATCCACTTTTCCGTCTGCCATCAGCTTAAGCACGAAGCCGTGCGTTGCCTGAAACACTGCCTCATTCTCGACGCGAATGCCAGCGAGATCGTTGGTATCGAAAAAGCGCCGGTAATTAATGTCATCGGAGGCGACTCGCCAGTTGGCGAGCCGGAAAGCCTGTGCCTTAATAAGCTCGTGTAATTCTTCGAAACTTGCGGGATCGGCGCGAGTGCCGTTTATCGTCTCGACAACCGGCTTGATACAGGTGGCGATCTCGGGGCAGCGGGCGCAGAGTTCGGCCAGCCGATGCTTATGGATTTCCTTGTCGCGATTGCGCTCCGCGATGTGGTCACCACTGACGTCTTGCCTTCCCGGCAGGTGGCTGAAGGCGGTGATCAGGCTCTGAAACTCCAAAAGATCCGCGTTGTGATCGCCCAGCTTTACTGTCAGTGCATCACTACACCGCTGAAGAATCCGCGGATATTCCCTCGGATCGATGGGAAACCGGTGATCGTGATACGAAATATTGAATTCGCCATGCGTAGAATCGAAAACCAACTTCAGTTCGCCGCTCTCCAGGACAGCGCCGTAGTGGTCGTGCAGCACCGGGATCAATACTTTTCCATCAAGTTCATCTTTGAGCGGATGCCAGTCGATGTCGAAAAAGCTGGCGTAGATGGAAGATTCGCCATTTTCGAGCACATCGAGCCACCAGGCATTGTCGCTACCCATCACACCCATGTGATTGGGCACGATGTCGAGAATCAATCCCATGCTGTTCTGGTGGAGGGCATCGACAAAGCGGTTGAAGTCTTCCGGGCTACCAATTTCCGGGTTCAACGAGTTGTGGTCCACGATATCGTATCCGTGCATACTTCCGGGACGGGCTTTCAGGCACGGAGAGATATAGCAGTGACTGATGCCAAGCGCAGCAAGGTAAGGAACGATGGCCGTAGCCTGGGCAAACGTGAAATCGCGATTGAGCTGCAAGCGATAGGTGGCGCGCGGAATTTGCGAATACGAGTTCATGATTTCAGAAACCACCTCACCGACCAGGGCGGCAGCATTCCTTGTTTCAGAGCATCGGTAGTTGTTTCTTCGCTGGCGTAGATGATTTGCGAATCAGGAAAAGTCAGGCCAGAGAGGCAGGCATCGCCAAGATTAGCGAGCAAAGTGAGTCTTGATGAGTCAGGAAACTCCCAATATGCATTGAGCCCTCGATCTCCAAGAACTTTGTAACCTGCCTTACGGACGCAACCTCCCGAAACCCGTGGGACGGTGTACTGGCAACGGAGTTCCAGCAACCGGCGGTAGAAACTCAGCCACTCTCGATGGTTTGGGCGCTCGATCGTATCCCAATCCAATCGCGAAACTTCGAAGGTCTCGGTGGCATTGGGATCAGGGATGCTCTCGCGTTTCTCCGGGTCATTGAATTGGGAGAATTGGGCAAACTCATTTCGCCGTCCGGCGGTAACGGCGTCCGCCAGATCACTCTCGAAGTCGCAGAAGAAGAGAAACGGCGTTTCGGCGCCGAATTCTTCTCCCATAAAAAGCATGGGCGGAGACGGCCCCAGCAGCAGTATCGCCGCCGCTGCGCGTATGGCGGGGCCTTCTGCAAGTTTGACGATTCGCTCTCCAAACGCGCGATTTCCAATCTGATCGTGATTCTGGAGGAAGGATACGAACGCGCTGGATGGCAAACCGGCTGTCGACTCTCCACGCACTTGCCCATTTCTATAAGGTGATCGCTCCCCTTGGTAAGCGAATCCCTCAACCAGACAGCGACCTAACCGATCAAGAGGACGATCTGCATAGTCTGAATAATAACCATCGTGCTCGCCGGTTATCAGTATGTGCAGTGCGTGGTGGATGTCATCATTCCATTGTGCGGTGTATTCGCGTGGCTGGCAGCGTTGGTTGCGTCGAAGATAGTGCGACTGATTGCGATCATTTTCCAGAATAAGGTGGACATGGCGGTCGGGCACAATTGCTGATCGCACTGTCTCCGCTAATTCAGTCAGTATGTCGGGCGTGGAGTCATCAACGATCGCGTGGACTGCATCCAGCCGCAGCCCGTCGACGTGATACTCGATAAGCCAATACAGCGCATTGTTGATGAAGAAATCTCGAACCTGGCGGCTTTCAGGTCCATCGAAATTAATGGCGTTGCCCCACGGAGTCTTGTGCCGATCGGTGAAGAATTGGGGTGCGTAAGCGTTAAGGTAATTTCCTTCAGGGCCGAAATGGTTGTACACGACATCGAGGAATACCATGATTTCCCGTTCATGTGCACTCTGTACCAGTTCTTTGAGATCTTCAGGGCGGCCGTACACACTGTCCGGTGCGAACGAAAAGACGCCGTCGTATCCCCAATTACGCTTGCCGGGAAAATCGGCAATCGGCATCAGCTCTATGGCAGTGATTCCCAGCTCGGCCAGATAGTCGAGACGTTCACAGGCGGCGGAAAAAGTTCCGGCTGGAGTGAAAGCTCCAACGTGCAGTTCATAAATGACGGCTTCTTCCCACGGACGGCCCCGCCAAGCGTGGTCACGCCACTCGAAAGCATGAGGGGCCACAACTTCGCTCGGTCCGTGCACATCCTGTGGTTGGAACCTTGAGGCTGGGTCGGGAACTTCATGTGTGCCGTCAATTCGAAAATAGTATTGAGCCCCCGGCTTCGCTTCAATTGTGTTCAACTCGAACCAGCCGTCGTTCCGCCGATCCAACCCAATCCTCTTACTGTCACCCGCAAGGCTGAGTTCAACCTGACGCGCGGCGGGCGCCCACAGGCGAAACCGGACGCTTCCGTCGTCTTCGCATTCGGCGCCGAAGGGCATACTATGACGCCGCTTCATTCGACTCTTCCTTTTTGCCGTTGGTCCGGCGTTCCATCAGAACGACCATAGAGCGGGCTTGCAGCGGGTAGGTAGTGCCGGAATCATGGCAATCGGCCGGACGTAAACCACTATGTCTTGAAGTATCCATCCACGCACTCCAGCACGCGCCGCCGCTGAATGCCGGCAACATAAAGCCCACGTCTTCGTGATGGGCGTTTAGGAGCACGAGGAAATTCTCATCTCTGAGTTTTCGTCCGCGTTCGTCGGTTTCATCCAGCCCCTCTCCCGAAAGAAACATTCCCACACAGCGAACTGAAGGGTCGCGCCACTCCTCCTCGCTCATCTCGCCGCCAGCGGGTTTAAGCCACAAAACATCTTTCACATTTGCGCCTTTAATGGGGCGGCCCTGAAAGAAGCGGCGGCGACGGAATGCCGGGTGCCTTCTTCGCAGGTTGATCATGCGTTGGACAAAGGCCAGCAAGTCGCGGTCCTGGGGCTGCAGATTCCAACTCAACCAGCTGGTCGGATTATCCTGGCAGTACGCATTGTTGTTCCCCATCTGCGTGTGCCCTATGGCATCGCCGGCATAAATCATGGGCACGCCCTGAGACAGCAACAGCGTTGCCAGCAGGTTGCGCTTCTGCTTGGCCCGCAATGCCAGAATATCTGAATTGTCGGTGGGACCTTCTACTCCGCAATTCCAGCTTCGGTTATCGTTATTTCCGTCGCGATTATCTTCGCCATTGGCCTCGTTGTGTTTGTCGTTGTAGCTCACCAGGTCCTGCAGCGTGAAGCCGTCGTGAGCTGTGACAAAATTGATGCTGGCATAGGGACGCCGGCCGCTGTGAGCATACAGATCGCTAGAGCCGGTAATGCGATAGGCTAGGTCTCCGACCGACCCCCCGTCGCCTTTCCAATAGGACCGCGCCGTATCGCGGTAGCGATCATTCCATTCCGCCCAGCCGATGGGAAAGTTTCCGACCTGATAACCACCTTCGCCGAGGTCCCAAGGTTCCGCAATCAGCTTTACCTGCGAAAGTACGGGGTCTTGATGAATGATGTCGAGAAAAGCGCCCAGACGATTCACTTCGTGCAATTCGCGAGCAAGAGTCGCGGCAAGATCGAAGCGGAAACCGTCTACGTGCATCTCTAACACCCAATAGCGCAGGCTATCCATGATCAGCTGCAATACCCGCGGGTGCACCATGTTCAGTGTGTTGCCGGTGCCGGTGTAGTCCTTGTAATAGCGAGGATTCTCAGGCACCAGGCGATAGTAGGTGCTGTTGTCAATGCCCCTGAGCGACAGCGTGGGGCCGAGTTGATTGCCCTCCGCCGTGTGGTTGTAAACCACATCAAGGATCACTTCCAGCCCCGCCGAGTGCAGGGTCTTGACCATGGTCTTGAATTCGCGAATTGAGTCCGTCGCCAGGTACCGGGGCTCGACTGCAAGAAACCCGATCGAGTTGTACCCCCAGTAGTTGCGTAAGCCGCGTTCCACTAATTGGCGGTCGTCGACGAAGGCGTGAACCGGCATGAGTTCGATTGAGGTCACCCCCAGCCGCGTGAGGTAATCGATCACCGGAGCGGTCGCCAGACCGGCATAGGTGCCGCGCAATTGAGCCGGCACGTCCGGGTGACACATGGTGAAGCCCTTCACGTGTAGCTCATAGATCAAAGTCTCATGCCAAGGGATACGGGGCGCTTTGTCGGTTCCCCAGGTAAAGGCCGAGTCGATCACCCGGTTCTTCGGCATTCCCGCAGCATCGTCACGCCGATCGAAGGACAAGTCCTCCTGCTTGTGTCCCACCCGGTATCCGAAATGCGAATCGCTCCAGCGGAAAGCTCCCTGAATTTGCTTGCCATAGGGGTCGAGTAGAAGCTTGTGGTGATTGAAACGATGTCCTTGCTCGGGTGCGTAAGGGCCATACACCCGGTATCCATACAACTGGCCTGGGCGCACTTCCGGCAGGTAGCCGTGCCAGACCATGTCCGTTTGCTCGGGAAGTGGGATGCGAAGTGTTTCGCGCCTGCCCGCGTCGTCAAACAGACAGAGTTCAACTTTCTCGGCATGTTCTGAATATAAGGCGAAGTTGACACCCTCTCCGTCCCACGTTGATCCCAATGGATAAGGACGGCCAGGCCACACAACCGGCCGAGATTGAAAAGGCATCTGTGCCGTACTCCTAAGTTTTGGAAGAAAACCGTCAGACACGGCGGCACGAATTTGCGGGACTCCGCTCGGTCTGGGCCTCAGATGATTGGTTCAGGGACTGCAGTTGGTTGCTAGGGTAACGCCTTAGTGGATGTACAGCCTTTACAGTATCTCGTGGCTGAGTCAAAACGTCACGATTCCCCCAAGTGAAACAGAACACACAACCTGTTGGCCAACGAGCGCACGAAAAGCTGCCAGTTAGGCGGCTTCGTCCAGCGCATTAGGCGCAACTTGATTGGGAAAAAGTCCGGGGCAATTGGAGAGGCTCGCCTTAGGCCCTCATAAAGGCCGATTTTCGCCGACTCCTGCGATGAACTTCTAAGTAATTACTTGGACATTTTCGCTTGCGGACGACAGGAACAACTGCTTAAAATCGACTTAATCCAAAGAAAATCCTGGTCGCTTCGCCTGCCATATTCCACAACGAAAGGGTATCTATGCGATATTTCCTGCGCATATCAGCATTCTTTTTCTCATTAGCAGTTTTAATCCCAACCTTTGGGTGCGGCGGAGGCTCAATGGCTACGCAAAACAATTCCTCCGGCCAAGCGCCTGCGATAACCTTAAAGGCTCAGCCCAATACGGTGGCGAGCGGCGCGTCAACGATGCTCAGCTGGAGTGCGAGCCATGCGAGTTCCGTCAGCATCAGCGCTCTGGGCGCATTTCCGGTCAGTGGCTCGCTGAAGATAACGCCCACAACTACGACAACGTATACAGCAACCGCGATCGGTTCGGGTGGAAAAGCACAGTCCTCCGCGACAGTCCGCGTAACCAGTGGCCAAAAGCCCACGATTTCGTTCAGCGCACAGCCCGCCAGCATTGCGCTTGGGGCATCGACAGTCTTGAATTGGACTACGACGAATGCAACCGCAGTTAGCATTGCTGGATTAGGAAACTACGGGGCAAGTGGATCGGTGACAGTCTCTCCAAATTCAACGATCACTTATACTGCCACCGCGAAGGGGCCAGAAGGAACGGCCGCGTCATCCACCACGGTCACGGTATCTCAAAGTCCCACAATTTCCTTCAACGCGCAACCCAATACGATCGACAGCGGTGCGACCGTAACTCTGAGTTGGACGACGACCGACGCCAGCTCGGTCAACATTCCGGGATTAGGTAGCTTCCCCGCTAACGGATCGACACAAGTCACCCCGAGCACCACCACAACGTATGCCGCAACAGCGCAGGGAACGGTCGGCGCGGCCAAGGCTTCTACAACCGTAACGGTCAACGGGACTTCGCTATCTCATCTGCAAGCCAGCGGCGGATGGCAAAGTTGGGGTGAGTTACCTCCCGACTACGCCACCTGCGGGTATCCGTGCCCCGGCGTCACTTGGTCAATGACGCAAGGGACCAAAAGCCCCTCACTCAGTGGAGATGCATCCCAGTTCAACATCGGTGGCACGACATCCTATGCGGACGTATTGTGGAGCAATCCTTTGATCGGCCAGAATACGACGCAAGGCTTGCCCGACTCGAACCACACGCTGCTGCCGACGCTGCACAACTTCACCTATGATGCCTATTTTTATCCCACCAACCTCGGCGTGACCCAAGCCTTGGAGTTTGACATCAACATGTACTTCGATGGGCTGAGTCTGATCTGGGGCCACCAGTGCAATGTAGGAAATGGAAATGTCTGGGATATTTGGGATAACGTGAATTCGCAATGGGTCTCCACAGGCGTTGCTTGTGATCCCAAGAACAATGCCTGGAACCACGTCACGATCCAAGTGCAGCGCGAGTCTGATAATTGGCTGCTCTTCCAATCGATTACTCTTAACGGAGTGACCAGTACCATTAACCGGTACTATGCGCCGGGTTCGGTCTCCGGCAACTGGTGGGGCATCACAGTGAACTACCAAATGGACGGGAACCACGATCAAGCGGCATATTCCGTTTATTTGGACAACTTCACGTTCACCTATTGGTAAAAAAAAGAGTCAGGATCTCGCGCTACCCGTTCCGTGGGAAATCCCTGCGTCAGATGTTATTGATTCCTGTACTTCATCCACCTGGCCGGGGGGCTCGGAGACCCTTTTTTCCCCTTGGGGAGGATGGCTACGGGCACCAACCGGCACGCCCCCTACGGGATTCTCCGTACATGTCACACGCCCACCGATTGCATCTCAGAGGTGAATCGCACAATGGGTCGGGCGCCATACCGTTCGAAAACATGGTCCAATATTGCACAGCGACACAGCCGGAGACCCATTCGCCGATGCCGGAACTGCCAATCGATGGACGACAGCGTGTCATCGTTGCTCGAATTTCGCCCGAAATTGACTGTGGGCGATTCGCCATCAAGCGTGTTGTAGGTGAAACGGTGATCGTCGAAGCCGACGTCTTCGCCGACGGGCACGATCTGGTCGCGTGCCAAATCCTGTACCGGCAAGACGGGCATGAGTTGCAATCTTCGCCCATGAAGCCCCTTGGTAATGACCGCTGGCGCGGAGAGTTTACAGTCACAGAGTTGGGGCGGTATTGCTATACGGTGGAAGCATGGATCGACCACTTTGAAACGTGGCGTAGAGATCTGGAAAAGCGAATTTCGGCAAAACAAGACGTTTCTGTCGATTTGCAGATTGGCGCCGATCTGATCGAGCGCGCCGCCGCGCAAGGTATACACGAGGATACTAGCGTCGTCCGGAACTGGGCACAACGGTTGCGAGAAAATGCTGGCAACGAGTCAGGCGCGGCGATTGCTCTCGATTCGGAGCTCCTCGAACTGATTCGCCGTTACCCTGAGCGCGATTTCGCTACCCGGTACGATAAGCAATTGCCCGTGATTGTCGAACGGGAGAAGGCGCGTTTTTCGACCTGGTACGAACTGTTTCCGCGGTCATGCTCGCCCACGCCCGGCCATCACGGAACTCTTCGCGATTGCGAGGAATGGCTTCCTTATGTGGCCTCAATGGGGTTCGACGTAATCTATCTTCCGCCGATACATCCAATCGGAAAAACTTTTCGCAAGGGCAAGAACAACTCGCCTTCAGCTCAGCCAGACGATGTTGGGAGTCCATGGGCTATCGGATCGGCGGAAGGCGGTCACAAGTCCATCCACCCGGAACTAGGCACACTGGAGGATTTCAGGAGATTCCTTTCCAAGGCGGCAGGTCACGGCTTGGAAGTGGCCCTCGATATCGCCTTGCAGTGCAGCCCCGATCACCCGTATGTGCGACAGCATCCGGAATGGTTCAGCACTCGCCCCGACGGCTCGATTCAGTATGCCGAGAATCCGCCCAAGAAGTACGAGGACATTTACCCATTCAATTTTGAGACTTCGCAGTGGCGAGAGATGTGGCAGGAACTGAAGAGTGTTTTCCTCTTCTGGATCGAACAAGGCGTACAAATATTTCGCGTCGACAATCCCCACACCAAGTCTTTTCCCTTTTGGGAATGGGTGATTGGCGAAATTAAAACTCACCATCCCGATGTGATCTTTCTTGCCGAAGCGTTCACCAGGCCCAACGTCATGTATCGGTTGGCTGAGCTCGGGTTTTCCCAGTCGTACACCTATTTCACATGGCGCAACACGAAACGGGAGCTCACCGCTTACTTCAATGAACTCACGAACACCCAACTGTCTGAGTACTTCCGCCCAAACCTCTGGCCGAATACCCCTGACATTCTCCCGGAATTTCTCCAGATCGGCGGAAACCCGTCGTTCATGGTCCGCCTCATTTTGGCTGCAACATTAGGCGCTAGCTATGGGATCTACGGCCCGGCGTTTGAGTTGGGTGAGAATGCTCCTTTAGAACCGGGCAAAGAAGAGTATTTGAATTCCGAAAAATACGAACTGAAGCACCGCGACCTGAATTCTAATCACAGCCTGAAGAATCTCATCTCCAGGCTGAACCGCATCCGCAAAGAGAACCCGGCGCTACAAAGCAATCACAACCTGCGCTTTCATGAAACTGATAATCCGGTGATTCTTTGTTACAGCAAGGCGAGCGACGATCTCTCCAGCGTAATCATCGTTGTTGTGAATCTGGACTGTTTTCACGTCCAGAAGGGTTGGCTCGAAATCGATCTGAGCTCGATTGGATTGGATGCGCGCCATTCGTTTCAAGTTTATGACTTGCTCAGCGAAGGCCGGTTCTTGTGGCAGGGTTCCAGGAATTACGTGGAGCTTGTGCCGGAGAGCCTGCCGGCACATATTTTGCGGCTGAAGCGGTGGGTTAGGACGGAGCGGGATTTCGACTATTATCTCTAAATCACTCTATCGAATAGGGCTACCTGGCTAACGAGCCAGTACCGGAACCCGAGAGCGTATGCAATCACTGCTAAGCGAATTCGATCGATATTTGCTTGCCGAAGGCACCTTTCACCGCGCGTACCAGAAGCTTGGCGCACACATTACGGAGCACGATGGGCAACGCGGAGTTCAATTTGCGGTTTGGGCTCCCAATGCTAAGAAGGTCTCGGTCATCGGTGATTTCAACAATTGGAATACATCGGCTAATCAAATGGAGCCTAGTTCGTCCGGAGTCTGGGAGACTTTCATACCCCATATTGGTCAAGGGAAAGTCTACAAGTATCACGTGGAATCGCAATATAACGGGTATCGGACCGACAGAGCTGATCCGTATGGTTTTGCCGCGGAGCTTCGACCACATACCGCCTCGCGTGTCTGGGACCTGGAAAGCTATTCGTGGCAGGACGGTTCCTGGATGGCCAGCCGGGCCAAGTACAACGCTCTCGATGCACCCATCTCCATTTACGAAGTGCACCTGGGATCGTGGAGACGCGTACCCGAGGAAGGTAACCGGTGGCTCAGCTACCGCGAAATGGCCCCGTTGCTGGCAGACTATGTTCACAACGCAGGTTTCACCCATGTGGAACTGCTCCCCGTGATGGAGCATCCCTTTGATGGTTCTTGGGGATACGAAACGACTGGCTATTTCGCGGTCACCAGCCGCTTTGGAACCCCCACCGACTTCATGTATTTCGTGGACTATCTTCATCAGAGCGGGATCGGCGTGATTCTAGATTGGGTTCCGGCACATTTTCCGAAGGATGAAGCCGGTCTCGGCTATTTCGATGGAACTCATCTTTACGAGCATGCGGACCCGCGGAAAGGAGAGCACCCCGACTGGAACACTCTCGTTTTTAACTATGGCCGTAATGAGGTGAGGAGCTTTCTCATCAGCAACGCGCTGTTCTGGATCGACAAGTATCATGTCGACGGACTGCGCGTCGACGCCGTCGCGGCCATGCTGTATCTCGACTATGGTCGTCGCGAAGGCGAATGGATCCCCAACCGCTATGGCGGAAAAGAAAACATCGAGGCCATTGAATTTGTGAGGACCCTCAACGAAGAGGTTTACGGCGCGTTTCCGGACGTCATGATGGTCGCCGAGGAGTCAACCGCTTGGCCCCAGGTCTCGCGGCCGGCTTACCTTGGGGGCCTCGGATTCGGTCTCAAGTGGAACATGGGCTGGATGCACGACATGCTCAGCTACATGTCCGAGGATCCGATCCATCGAAGCTACCACCACAATCAGATTACTTTTAGCCTGCTGTATGCGTTCAGTGAGAACTTCGTTCTGCCGTTTTCTCATGATGAGGTTGTCTACGGGAAGGGCTCTATGCTGCGCAAAATGCCCGGTGACGAGTGGCAGAAATTCGCAAACCTCAGGCTGCTCTACGGATACATGTTCGGGCATCCCGGAAAGAAGCTGTTATTCATGGGTTGTGAATTCGGCCAATGGTCGGAGTGGAACCACGATGCAAGCCTCGATTGGCACCTGCTGGGTATGCCGTTTCATTCTGCACTGCAACGCTGGGTGCGCGACCTGAATACCCTGTATCGCGGCCAGCGTGCGATGCACGAGTTGGATTTCGATGCTGGCGGTTTCGCCTGGGTCGACTGTAGCGATGTTCAGCGGAGCGTTATCAGCTTCCTGCGCCGGGGCCGAAATCCGGCTGACGAGCTGCTCTTCGTTTGTAATTTCACTCCGGTCGTCAGAGAGAACTACCGTGTTGGCGTGCCACAACAGGGTTTCTGGAAAGAACTGCTGAATAGTGACGCGCCTATGTACGGTGGCAGCGGTCAGGGGAATTTCGGCGGCTGCGAGGCCGCTCCACTCCCTATTCACGGGCATCCTTTTTCACTGAATATGACCCTTCCTCCTCTCGCAGTTCTTATCTACCAACCTGGGTCTACACTCCAAGCATGAGGCAGGCGAACAGATGACCAAGCGGATGGGTAGCGCTGCGGAGCCCCTCTGGTATAAGGACGCCGTCATCTACGAGCTCCATGTCCGGGCATTCAAAGACAGCAATGCGGACGGAATCGGTGATTTCCCCGGTCTAATTCAAAAAATGGACTACCTTCAGGACCTCGGCGTCACTTGTCTGTGGGTCCTGCCCTTCTTTCCGTCTCCGCTCAAGGATGACGGCTACGACATCTCAGATTATCTGAATGTCCATCCCATGTACGGCACCATTGAGAATTTCCGCGATTTCCTGGCTGCCGCTCATGATCGCAACCTCCAAGTGATGATCGAGCTCGTGGTGAACCACACCTCCGATCAGCATCCGTGGTTTCAAGCGGCGCGCAATGCCCCGGCTGGCTCGCTCGAGCGTAATTTCTATGTGTGGAGTGATACCGAAGACCGATACAAGGACGCGCGAATCATTTTCTCGGACACGGAGAGATCCAATTGGACCTGGGACCCGGTAGCTAAGCAGTATTACTGGCACCGCTTCTTCTCCCATCAGCCCGACCTGAACTACGATAACCCAGCCGTAGTCGGGGAAGTGCTGAAAGTCATGCGCTATTGGCTGGATATGGGAGTAGACGCTCTCCGCGTCGACGCGATTCCTTACCTGGTGGAGCGAGATGGAACCAGCTGCGAGAACCTTCCGGAAACCCACGCGGTGATTAAAACGCTTCGGCGCGAAATCGATGCCGACTATTCGAATCGCGTGATCCTGGCTGAAGCCAACCAGTGGCCTACTGACGTGCGGCCATACTTTGGCGACGGCGATGAATGTCACATGGCCTTCCATTTCCCACTGATGCCGCGCATTTATATGGCTTTGCGCCAAGAAGACCGGCTGCCCATTACCGACATCATTGCTCAGACGCCAGACATTCCTGAGACATGCCAGTGGGGACTGTTCTTGAGGAACCACGATGAGCTGACGCTCGAGATGGTCACTAGTGACGAGCGTGATTATATGTACATCGCTTACAGCGCGGATCCCCGGATGCGCCTTAACCTGGGCATTCGTCGGCGACTCGCCCCTCTGGTTGATAACAATCGCAGACGTATCGAGCTACTCAACAGCTTGCTCCTTTCCTTCCCCGGAACGCCGATTCTCTACTACGGCGATGAAATCGGAATGGGCGATAACATTTATCTCGGCGACCGCAACGGTGTCCGCACGCCAATGCAGTGGAACGCGGATCGCAATGCCGGTTTTTCTACGGCAACGCCCGCCCGCCTGTACAGCCCTGTGATCATGGATCCTCTATGGGGATATCAGGCAGTCAATGTGGAGGCTCAGCAAGGCGATCCATCATCGCTGTTGAACTGGATGCGCAACATGATCGCGCTGCGGAAATTGTTTAGCGTGTTCGGCCGCGGCAGCATGAAGTTCTTCGATCCTGCCAACCGCAAAGTTCTCGCCTATATGCGGCAGTATCAGGACCAACGGGTTCTGTGTGTTGCCAATCTTTCCCGCTTCGCGCAACCTGTTGATCTCGACTTGTCAGAAGCTGAGGGCGCGATTCCGGTCGAGATGCTCGGATATGTTGAATTTCCGCCCATCGAGCACCGGCCCTATCGGCTCACCTTGGCTCCTTACAGTTTCCTTTGGCTCGAACTTCAGCAAAGGACCGCGCCGACGGAGGTAAGTATGGATCTCGTCGAACAAGCGCCCATCAACGCGGCGGCAGGCTGGGACGGCATGCTGAGCGGGGAAACCGGCCAGCGCCTCGAGACAGTCAATTTCGTTGACTATCTTCCGAAGCAGCGCTGGTTCGCTGGGAAATCCCGCCGTATCAAATCCACGCGAATCGTTGACTGGACGACGCTCCGATCATCGCAGTCTGTTCTGGTGTTGCTCGAGGTACTCTTCGATACCGGACGATCCGACGTTTACCTTCTTCCACTCGCTTTGAGCTTTGCCGATGCAGCTGAGCAGTTGCAACGGACTTCCCCGAACGCCGTCGTTTCCTCGGTTATCTCTGGTAGAGAATCTGGGCTGCTGCACGATGCCGCCTTCAATGACAAGGCTTGTCTGGAACTGCTTTCGCTCTTCGAAAACAGCGCGGTGCTGGAAGGCCGTCATGGGCGCGTTCGCGCCACGCACGGCAGGTCTTTTCGAGACATCCTCGGTACAGCCAGTCCGGCTTTGCCAGTCCGGCGTGGGTCCGCCGAGCAATCGAACACATCGATCCTCTACGGCGATCGGTTCATCCTCAAATTGCTGCGGAGGCAGGAGCCCGGCCTGAACCCTGATGCCGAGATCGGACAGTATCTCACGGATAAAGCGCACTTCGACCGCGTGCCTCCCTTTGCTGGTTTGATGGAGTACCAACCGCACGAGGATGCCGAGCCGTGGACCTTGGCTATGCTTCAAGGGCTAGTGATGAATGAAGGCGACGGTTGGACATGGACCACCGAAGAACTCGAGCGGTACTTTGAAGCTTGTGCAGCACTCCGGTTTCCGGAGGACTTGCAGAACGGCCAGGACGATCTTGTGGAGCTTTCCGAGAAACCCGCCCTTCAGCTCGCCCGAGATCATGTCGGCATCTATCTCGATTCGGCGACTACGCTCGGATGCCGGACTGCCGAGTTGCACCTGGCTTTGTCGGGTGCGACCGACGATCCAGCATTCGTTCCGGAAGCTGTGCCCGCAGCAGACCTCCAGGCTCTGCTGGCGGACCTTCACGAACATGCCTCCAGCGTCCTGGACGCGTTAAAAGAGCGTGTGCCTTACTTGCCAGATGATGTGCTTGAAATTGCCGCCGCGGTGCTGAGTCAGCGCACGCGCATCCTCGATCACTTCAAGGCGCTCCAACCGGAAACCTTTCGAACCTGGCGGACTCGAGTGCATGGGGACTACCACCTCGGACAAGTCCTGAAGGTCAAAACGGATTTTGTCATCCTCGATTTTGAAGGTGAACCCGCACGGCCGTTGTCTGCTCGGCGCGCCAAACATTCCCCGTTAAAGGACGTAGCCGGAATGCTTCGCTCCTTCAGCTATGCCGCTTACTCAAGCCTGATCAACTTCAGCGCTCGCCGTGCCGGCGACAGGGCCAGCCTGGAACCCTGGGCCCGGCTTTGGGAGCGATGTGTGGCGGCAGAGTTTTTGCGCGCTTATCGGCAAACTGCACAAGGTGCCGTGTTCTTGCCGGAAAACACCGAGAATTTTCGTAAGCTGCTCGATATTTTTCTCGTCGACAAAGCGTTGTACGAAGTGCTCTACGAATTGAATGCGCGCCCCGACTGGGTGCGTATTCCGCTAATGGGCATCTTGTCGCTTCATTTGTGAGCTGTGTCGTGCATCTTTCGGTTCGAAGAAAGAGTTCGTTGCCCTATGGAGGAACCAACGAGAGGCCCAAGCGTGGAAGCTGACCCAACCCCGGAGCCAATGGGCCCAACGGGGGAACAGGTGGACAGCGCCGATTTGGTCGTGGGGCTTCTCAGCGAGTCCGACCCCAACGCTATCGCGAAGATGTGTGACGAACTCCGTACGTTGCCCGGTCCGTTGCGAATCGCAGTATTACATAATGATCAGCCGCAGAGCTCGTCCCCGGCCACTTCTGAGACCACGCAAGGCCGCGCATTCGTGTTCTTTGTTCCTTCGCTTTTGCCAAAGCCGGAGGTCCCCTCCGCCGGAGTACAGAGCATGTCCCAAACCTATCAATCCGTTTTTGCGGCGGCGGAGAAATTGCAAGCTCGAGGTTGCTGCATCATCGCAAGCAAGTTGGAAGCGGCGACACCACCCTGGGCCTGGCGGATGGCGCAGCCATTGTTTGAGAGTCAAGCTGATTTGGTTCTACCGCATTACGCGCGCCGCAAATTCGAGGGTCTGCTAAACGCGAGCATCTTGGCGCCTATGATGCGCGCTCTCTACGCAAAGCGAGTCAACAATCCAATGGGCCCGGATTTCGGCGTTTCGCGACGCCTGTTTCAACAAATGTTGGCCGCAAAGGCGACCGGCAATCGACTTAACTCATTGGCGTCCCTTACGCCCACTGCTCTCTGCCAGAATCTGCAAATCATCGAGGTGAATTTCGGCACGCGCATTTACCCACCTGCGGACTGGAGCAACATGAGTTCCGTCTTGGCCGATGTCTTGAGCCCGGTCTTCGTTGACATGGAACAAAATGCCGCTTTCTGGCAACGGACCCGCGTTTCCGCGCCTCTGCCAGTTGTCGGCGAGCCATTCCCCCTGGATCAGGATTCGCCCGCAGTGGACACCCGCGCCCTGGTCGAATCATTTCAACTTGGCAACAGGGAACTTCAGGAGATCTGGAGCTTGGTGCTACCACCATCCAGCTTGTTCGAGCTGAGAAAGCTTTCGCGTCTGCCGGTAGAACAGTTTCGATTGCCGGACGAATTGTGGGTAAGAATTGTTTACGATTTCGCTTTGGCGCACCGCCTCCGCACCATCAGTCGTGATCACTTGCTTAGGTCCATGACTCCCCTCTATCTGGGTTGGGTCGCTTCGTATGCACACGACTTGACGCTCGGCGGCGCGGTGTCTCCCGCGCGCAGGTTGGAAAGTCTTTCTCTCGCTTACGAAGCCGGCAAGTCGTATCTGGTTTCTCGCTGGCGCTGGCCCGACCGGTTCAATCCTTAGAAGCTGTAAGCAGCATCGGAGGAGTTTATGTGGGAACAAATTAAACAAGCCTTGGTGGACTCAACGACCCACTTTCTTACCAGGTTTGCACACTTCTTGCCTGGGTTGGCTGCGTTGATTCTCGCGTTGCTCGTATCTGCAGTCGTGGCGTGGATTCTGGCAGCAGTCGTACGGCGGGTGCTTGCCAGTCTCCATTTTGACGAGCGCCTGGGAGGGTGGGGCGTTGCTTCGTTGGCCGAGTGGTCGCCGATGAAAAGTCCAACGCGTTTGATCTCTCGATCGGTCGGCGCGCTAGTCATGGTCAGCGGGTTTCTCGTAGGTATCGCCGCTTTCGATCTCGACTGGACCTATCTCTTTGTGCAGAAGATGTTCGCCTATATTCCAGATGTGCTGGCTGCTTTACTAGTTTTGTTCGTCGGTAACGTCCTCGCCCGGTTCCTGGGCCGAAGCGTGCTCATTGGCGCCGTTAATTTGAACCTTGAGTACGCACGCTTCCTCAGCCTGGGCGTGAAATGGATCGTGATCGTGCTGGCCTTCGCCATGGCTTTGGACCACTTGAGAATTGCTCAGGGCATCGTTGAGCTTGGCTTCGGGATCCTTTTTGGTGGAATTGCCTTGACGCTGGCGTTGGCGGTTGGACTTAACGCGAAGGACCTGATCGCGAAATCGGCCGAACGCGACGTCAAGAAGGCGCCGAGTGAAGCTGTGGAGGACCCGCTGCGTCACTTATAGCGAGGCTTTTCTGGAAAGACCAGCCCAGCCCTGTTGTTGTCGGGAAAACAGATTTTCGATTCTTCAAGGCAGCGATTAGTCCTCTGCGAGGGACTTAAGACATGCGAGTCGGTTTATTCACAAAAGAATTTCCTCCCGAAGTATACGGGGGCGCGGGAGTCCATGTCGATTACCTGAGCCGTGAGTTGGCCAAGGAAATCGCAGTGGAAGTGCATTGCTGGGGTTTGCAGAACGCTGATGATGGCAACCTGCATGTCCGCGGTGCGCTACCGTGGAAGGAGATTACGAATGGAACGGAAGGCAAGTTCAAGAACGCCCTTGAGGCATTGAGCCTCAATTTGACGCAAGTGAAATCCCTCACTGGACTTGACATCGTCCACACCCATACCTGGTATGCGTCAATGGCCGGTTACTTGGCAAAGAAGCTGTATAACATACCGCTTGTTCTTACTACACACTCACTCGAGCCCCTACGCGCCTGGAAGGCTGAGCAGCTCGGCAGCGGATATGCCATGAGTTCCTGGATGGAACGGACGGCCATTCTCGATGCCGACGCCATCATCGCTGTTTCGCAAGGTACCAAAGCGGACATCCTTCGTGCTTATCCGGAGGTACTGGAGGATCGCATTCATGTGATCTATAACGGCATCGATCTTGTCGAATACCAGAAGAGCTCGGACAACAAAGCGTTGACCGACTATAAGGTCGATGTAGCCGTGCCCTACGTCTTGTTCGTAGGCCGGGTCACTCGACAGAAGGGCGTAACCCATCTGGTTGACGCAATTCGCTACCTGCCGAGGGAGACGCAAATAGTGCTTTGCGCTGGGGCTCCGGATACTCCCGAGATAGCGACGGAGTTGAGGCAGAAGGTCGAGGACGTACGCCGCGACCACCCGCATGTTGTCTGGATCGAGAAAATGGTCACTAAGCAGGAGGCAATCCAGCTGTATAGTCATGCGCGTGTTTTCTGTTGCCCCTCAATCTACGAACCGTTCGGAATCATCAACCTCGAAGCAATGGCTTGCCGCACGCCCGTGGTTGCAAGCGCTACAGGAGGCATTAAAGAGGTCGTCGTTGACGGAGAAACAGGATACTTGGTTCCCTTCGATCAGGATCCTGTCACAAGTTTTCCCGTTGATCCCGAAAAGTTTGCGCGGGATCTCGCCTTCCAGATCAATCGACTCCTTAAGGATCCGGAGAGGTGCAAGCGTTTCGGAGATGCTGGACGGCGGCGCGTAGAAGGGACCTTCAGCTGGACCGCGATCGCCAGACAGACCATCCGCCTTTATGAAGAGGTAATCCAGCAATGGTCGAGAGGCACGCGACCCTGACGAAAAATCCTGCGATCCGCGGGGCAACAAGGCGGTGTGGAAGATCCCGCCGCGGGACTTTGGAAATGAGACAAGCCGCCTCGAAGGTAGCGCGGATGGCATAAACTGATTTCCGAGTGATTTCACCACCAGCAAGTGCTTTAGAACTGGCGGAGAGAGTGGGATTCTCGAAGGCCGTTTGTTACAGTTCTCGCACGTTCAATAAGATGCCGGAAACCGTTGTCCTTACCGCTAGTTAGGTTCTATCACATCTGGAACAGTAGTCACAAAAGAAACGTTGATTAACAACAATCGGACTGATTATGGTATGGACAGTATGGATTCGATTTCCCCCGTCACGCGATAAACCTCCTCCTGTATCGAAAAGAATACCAGCGCAGCCCCGAACATCAGATGCGCACCGCTCCCCGAACTCCTCTCGCTCACTGGGTAAGCATGTATGCCACTGCTGCGGGCCAAGGAGTACCCGTGCTCCAATGCATGTCCGCCGCTTTCTTCCATGGTTTCCTTCTCTACAAGTACAAACTAATTGAATGATCGGGTCATCGAACCACGAACTAAGAATCGTCATCTCCGGCGGCTTGAGGTATTGGTCGATGCGCTGGAATCTGGCCCTCCTTGATTTTGCTTTGATCGCTCTAAGCGACTCGCTTCTTCTTCCCGTTGAGTGCCGGTAGAAGAAGTTTCAGAAGCGCTTCATCAGAGAACGGATTCTGACCTGAGATCAGCTCGCGATCTTGAAGGACGTAGCTCTTCCATGGAGCGACCACACTTACGTCACCGCCCGCCGCGCGCAAGGCGAAGTCCGGGTAGAAGAGGACCTTACCACCAATCTCAATCGGCTCCCGTTGCTGCTCTTCCGCTGTCGAAAAAATGGTCATCTTATATCCGGAATATATCCAACCTTGAGCCTTTGCCCGCGCTCCAGCGGAATCGCCAGCCTTCAGCGCTCCGACCACTTCGGACGCATTCGGAAGAGCCGCGAGAAGTGAAATCGGGCCATGGCAGAGCACTGCCGTAGGCTTGGACGTTTTATGAAAGTGTCTCATCACGGTGCCAGCGTCGAGATCATCGAGAAGATCGATCATCGGGCCATGGCCGCCGGGGACGAAAACAGCGTCATATTGATCCAGGCCCGATGCAATGACATCCGAGATACGAGTTGGATTCTTGAGCCCAGTCAGGCTGTCGCGGAATTTTAGATAGTCCCGAAGCTTAGCCTCGTCCCCGCCGAAGAACATGGCCGTAGCTGAATTGACATCCAGTTGCGGGGTGTTGCCTTTCGGGTTAGCGAAAGTGATTTCGTAGCCCTCCTTCATCAGGGCGCGAACCGGAACCGTCAGCTCGTTGAGGTAGTAGCCAGCGCCGCCATAAACCTTGCCATCTTGCAAGGGCAAGCCGTGACCGCTCGAGACTAGTACCAAGACTTTTCCTCTTGTTTTCATTTTGTTCTCCTTTTTGAAATCGACCCTGTTTTCCCGAAATCTAAGCTCGCTCATCGACACTGAACGGTCATTGAATACCGGGGTGAGTTCTCGGAAAGGCAGCGGTGCACCGGACCTGGGCGAGTAAATCCATAAGATCCGAGATCGGTCGCGCATCGAGTTGCTGCACAGCCCGAATGAGCCTTTTTCGAAGGCCTTCATCTGCGAAAGCCTCACTCAACCAGTGGAACTTCTCGACCGTACGGTCCCACGACATGGGGTTATTCAGTCCTCCCTCGTAGCCGTGCTGCTCCTTCACAAAGACACGTCGGTCTTTGGTGCGAATCGTGATGCGCGCGCTCAACTCATGGGGATAGCGAGCGCTGAAACTATCATCAGGACGAATCTCTACACGCTTTAGTAAAGCCTGGACATCTGGAGCTTGGATACGTGCCTCATCCAGTTGTGCGGGGCCCAGTTGATCGTCGAGCAGCGCGGCTGCGATGAGGTAATTAATGTTGTAATCGCCTTGCTCTTTCCTCTGAGGGTGGTTCTTTGGACCGAAGGCTCCGCCGCCTGCGAAGTCGAAGGCGCCCTGGAAGACATCGCAGCGCACGTCCTCAACGTCGTCCGCTGTCAAACCGTTATGACGCTTCAGCTCTAACACCGCTTCCAATATGGGTTGGCCATGAATCAGCGAACAATATTTCTTCATGACGGTCTGTGTGATGATTTCGAGCGAAGGCTGTTCCCAATCCACAGAGATCGACTGCTTGAACATGAGTTCCAATCCAAAAGGACCTTCAAACAGCCCTTTTGGGCCTGTGAAACCTCGCCTGGCTAACGAGGCAGCATAGACGGCGCGCATCCCGGTCATTCCAGGCGAGAAGCCCTTCCACTGCGACACTGGTTCGGCATGCACGTTTGCAAGCGAAACGTTGTCGACGGTCGCGATCGAGATTGCATTGGCGATTTCGCCGGCGGAGAGTCCAAACAGCTTCCCCGCACCCGCCGCTGCAGAGATTGCGAGCTGGGTGGCGTGGTTGAAACCCTTTGCCATTACAGGCACGGCGGATGTGAACCTACATTGGATTTCATAGGCTACTGCGAGTGCCAACATGAATTCCTCGCCGGATGCCCCGACGTATTCGGCCGCTGCAAGGATGGTCCCGAAGTTGTCACTCGGATGGCAAAGGCCACCCTGTGCCATGTAGCTATCGAGAAGGTCCACATAGCGCACAAGCGAGGAGTTGAAGAGTGCCGCCTGATCGGGAGAGGTCTTGCCGCCCCCAATCAATGTGCAACGACCCGGAGCTCGATATTCTTCGATCTGGTCGCGTAGCAGTCGTAGCGACGGAGCCGCAACAGCGGCGATCGCGCACGCTATGCTGTCCAGAATGTTACGCTTGAAAAGCTGCCGACTATCGGTTGTCAGGTGCTCCGGTCGGGCGGCAACTACAAAGGCGCCGATCCGTTCAACGGCTGAGGGTGTTTCTGCCAGCTGCTTAGGTGTAATGAGTTCTGTCATACTAGCCATATCAATCTCTCCTTGTCTCTTCGTATCTGAGAGGCGGCCCCGTTTGAAGCCTCTCTTATCCAGCTATCTCGAAAATGATTTCCAACTCGATCGACGTACCGAGTGGAAGGCTTGCAACGCCATACACTAGCCGGCAAGGGTTCTTGTCTTTGCCGAAGACGTCTTGCAAAAGTTCTGAAGCGCCGTCAGCGACTTTAGGCTGATCGCGGACATCTCCCGAAGTAGCCACTGCGACTCCGAGCCGGACGATCCGCGCCACTTTGTCGAGGGATCCCAGATGCTGCTTCGCGACGGCAAGGCCATTCAGTGCCGCCAGGCGAGACGCCGCGCGTCCTGCTTCCACATCGAGTTCCGCGCCCACGCGCCCGACAAATTTCGCTTCGCGGCCTTCCGTGGGAAGCATTCCGGTGAGAAACAGTAGGTTGCCCGTCTGCACCGCTTCCGCGTAGATGCCGAACGGCTCAGGCGGCACTGGAAGCTTGATGCCAAGTTGACTTAATCGCTGCTCGGCATTGGCAGGACGAGAACGATCTCCCCTTGAGGTATTGTTTTTCGGATCCGTATTCATTGATCTCGCTCCAAAGGTTTCGGTTTGATCGTCCAGAGTCGGATTTTTCACCGTGTCCGATTGGAGGCCGCGCTCTTATCGGAGTTCAGTGCCCCACAAAATCTCCTAAGCGATTCTCTGCATCGCCGGGTTTGCAAAAGCCTCGCTCTATCAGCGTTTTAATTCTCTGCTGCGTGGCCGGTCGTGCCATCGAGGCGACGCAAGCATTCCACCCGGATTCGATTTCGATATCAGGCGGCAAATTAGCTGCATTGACGAGGCGCTTGGTGTCCGCGATTGTCTGTTGATCGAAAGAGGCGATTCGAGTGGCAAGCGCATCGACAAATCCGTCAAGGTCAGCATCCGGCAAGGACCGATTTACATAGCCGTAGCGCTCGGCGAGGTCTCCTGAGACGTCGTCCGCACTAAGAATTACTTCGAGGGCGCGTCCTCTTCCCATGAGGCGCGACAGCCGCGCCATGGGACCCCCACCGGGCACCAGACCGGCGCCAACTTCAAATTGCGACAAGATGGCTTTCTCGCGACTCGCAAAACGCATGTCGCAGGCAAGGGCAAGCTCACTTCCCATGCCGGTCGCCCGCCCGCGAATCAACGCTAAGGATACGACTGGTGAACGACTCAGGCGCACCAGCATCTCTGGCCATGGATGCAAGCCCGCGGGTCCCGGAGGGAGATGGGCCAAATCGTCAAGGTTTGCAAGGAAATCTAGGTGAATTAGAAAGAAGCCTTCAACAGCACTGTCAAAAACCACTACCTTAACCTGGTCGTCAGTCTCGATTGCCGCGATGATCTCATTCACTTGCCGAAGCATCTCCGGTTCGAAGATGTTGAGCGGCGGATGGTTGAACGTCACTCGCCAATAGTGGGGCGAGTAACGTTTTAGCGATATCCGCTTCGCAACTCCCGGCGTGTGAGTCTCGGTCTCAGTTTGTGTTGTCACTTTGAATCTCCTTGGTTTGATCAATTTTGTTTGATCAACTCGTTGACACGTGATCACTAGGTCTAACGACCTTCGACACGACTACGTTTCATCGTCCGGTAAGCGTGAAACAACTGGACGATGGTATGACTACACCTCTGCATCAGCGTGACGAGACTGGCTCCCTCGCGTGATCCGGCATGATGCTCACTCGGTGTGCCAGTCGAGCTGAGGCTGCGACTGTGACTGCTCGCCACTGTCGGTTCGAGGACAATGGCAGACTATCCATCAGTTCGAATTCCTCGAGCCAGTCCTTTTCCGAAAGCCTGGCCTGTTCTGGACCGTACAATGCCGTCACCGCAGCAATGAAGGAAGACAGCTCGCGCTCGGCCAAGCAAGTCTGCTCTTCATAAGTCGAATTGGTTGTTGTCTCCCTATCGGTTGATTTCATGTTTGATTCCGCACTGCGGCCGTCTCATATGGCGCTTTCATCCCGCGGTTTTGGTGAGGCGGTCCGACATAGGGAAAGTCGCGTAACAGATCGCCGTGGGCCCCTACTTTGTCTTCCGTCACCTTTCCATTTGTGAGGATGCTAATAAAAGAATCGAAGGCATCGTCGGTGAGTGTCCGGCCGTTATCGGGAAAACGCGCCGGCCGCGCAGGGTCGTAAGTCAGAACATCTGGGAGCAATGTTCCCGCAACGCGCTTCGCCTCCGCCGCCGAATATCCCCCTGTATGCTCCAGAGCGTGCGCGAAGGCGGCAAGGAAACGCTCGTCGTCCGCCGGTTCACCCGCGAGGTAGGCGTCCTTCTCTTCGACTAGGATGACCGCTTGCGCAGGCCGGGCTCCGCGCTCGACTTGGATCCAGCCGCCATTACCACGCACAAGCGTGCGTGCCCAAAGGCGAAGCTCTTTTGTCCCTAGAGCAGAGTTTGGCACTTCAAGAACGATGCTGCACACATCCTTGTCACCGAAGAAATCGCTACCCGTAAAATGAAAGTTGTTCTTAGCGCCTTCCACGTCGCAGAAGAAGGGGTCGCTACGCCAGCCCGCAAAAAAGCGCGTATCGCCTGCGTCTGTCACCCTCGCCTCGCGCCACGTTGAGACCGGCGCTCTATCAACGATCACCTGCCCGCCATCGCCGGTGCCCGAGGCTTGCGGGCCATCGATGCGGCGGAGGATCGCGGTTTGTGCGCCATCCTCGAAAGCTGAAAAGCGCACCCGGTACGCGATATCGGCGATCGCATCACCATCGGTATCAATCTTGAGCTCGTACAGTGCTTCAGGTGCGAAAGGCTCGCTCGTAGTGGGCCCAGGAGGGTTTTCGCCGAAAGACGGATGCACGTTCATAATCAGGATGGATTTACTGGCGTCTCCAGGTTTCGGAAACGCATACAAATCAGTGAAATCCAATCGGGCGTCCCCGTTGGAGAAGCTGAAGTCTGGACCAGAATAATGATGCGACATGGATTAATCCTCTTCTTGTAGATCTACACTGTCCGGCACGCTTAGAACGCGGCGGCACCGGCAGCGGCGACGGCATGATCCTGATCACCGGAACCACCGCTGACACCAATCGCCCCTACTACCTTGTTTTCCCGCTTGAGCGGGATGCCTCCAGCAAAAATCATGATTTTTCCGTTGTTTGACGCGTGAATGCCGAAGAAGTCGCCTCCCGATTGAGAGTGCTTTGCCAATTCCTTCGTTTCAATGTCAAATGCGCGCGACGTGAAAGCCTTCTTCACAGAGATATCAATGCTGCCAATCCATGCGTTGTCCATACGAACGTGCGCCACGATGTTTCCGCCTTCATCAGCAACTGCGATGTTCATCGGCTGGCCAATTTCCCTGGCTTTCTTCTCCGCCGCGCTGATTACGCGGCGTGCATCTTCCAATTTCACTGCTGTCATGTGTTCTCCTTCTGTGTGTGATGTGGGTGTCCGCAGGGGAAAATCAAAATGGCACCGGGATAATGGTGCGACATAAATGATCTTTCTCCTTCGATCGAGATTATTGGCTCCCGGCTTTCGTCGCAGCTTGCTCGATTAAGTCTGCGACTTCTTTGGGGTGAGAAAGCATTGGCACGTGACTCGAGGGAACCGTGATCGATGTAGCCTTCATTGCCGCCGCTTCTGCCTTCTCGAGCTCCGGAGAAACAGCGCGGTCGTTGCTGGCAATCACGAACCAAGATGGCTTGGTCTTCCACGCGGCGGTCGTGATTGTGGCTCCAAAAACAGCTGCTGCGGTGGGGCCCTGTGTCGCCGTTAACAGCTGCTGCTCGTTGTCTGGCAAATCCTGGGCTAAATCTTCGGCTATTCCCTTTGGAGTTAGTGTCAGAAAACCTTCAGCATCCGCCCGGACTTCGCTGAATAGTGGAGTCGGCGGAAACGGCTTGCTGATTGAGGCAGCTGACTCACCATTCGACGGCGCGAGCGCAGCCACATAAACCAACCCGACTACCTTCGGATCGTTTCCTGCCTCCGTGATCACCACTCCCCCATAGGAATGGCCCACGAGCAGTACGGGGCCATCCTGCAATGCGATGGCGCGCCTGGTGGCGGCAACGTCGTCAGCCAGCGAGGTCAATGGGTTCTGCACGGCGACCACATGCAGTCCCTTGGCTTGAAGCAGTGGAATCACTTTGGACCAGCTTGATCCATCGGACCACGCTCCGTGAACAATGACAATGTTTCTAACCCCTTGAAGAGAGTTCGCCTGACCGAGCGCTCGCGTGTGAAACACTGCTGTCAGTAGGAATCCTGCGATTGCGATCAATGCCGTTCGGTATGCTTGCGAGAGTGTCACGTTGTTCTCCTTCGTTGCATCAAGATTGAGTAATAGTTCGTCATGCTCTTGTCGCGATGACAGCGTTCCGGTCACCATTTGCCCGCGTGCGCGCCGCCATCCACGTGCAGAATTTCACCAGAGGTGAACCGGGCATCGGTTAGAAACAAAGCTGCGTCGACGATTTCTTTGACCTCGCCGATCCTACCGGCCGGGCTTAACCCTTTCAGAAAGTCATGCGTTTCCGGTTTATGCATGGGAGTATTGATTACTCCCGGCGCGATGGTATTTACACGAATGCCTTCCTTCGCATACTCAATGGCGAGGGCGCGAGTCACCGCATTCAAAGCGCCCTTTAGCATGATTTGAACCGCCGCCCCGACACCTGCGATCGGTTGATCAACCAGGGTCGTTGAGATGTTGAGAATGCTGCCCGATTTCTGGCGCAACATTTGCTTTACGGCGAGTTGTGAGACATAGAGAAAGCCTGCGAGCGTCGTGGAGACTAAAGTGTCGAAGTCTTCGGTCGTGTATTCAGTGAAAGACTTCGGAATAAAAACACCCGCATTGTTGATCAGCACGTCGATCCTGCCAAACTTCGATACGGCAGTGTCCACGATCTTCACGGCCGTCCTCGGATCGCCGATGTCTCCATCGACCAGCACAAGATTCGTGGACGCAGCGAACGGATTTGTCTGGGTAACGTGTCGCGAGTTTGCGACTACGCTGTAGCCTCGTTTTAGGAACGCTTCGACGAGTCCGGCTCCTATCCCCCGAGAGGCACCAGTAACAATTGCTGTCTTCTGTGTATTTACCATTTGAAAGCTCCCGTTAAAGTGCTGGTCTCTGACTTCTACCTTCTGGACAGAGCCGACCCCTGCTTACAGTTGTGAGTAAACTGCACGTCGGGAGTGGAGTTGTGCGAATTTCTGCTGGGATGGTCGGAATCTTGCTAGATTCATGCACACAGAGGCAGAACTCCAACGAGTTTCACCAGTTTGCAGGCCATTAGAGCGGGAGGAGTGCTATGCCTTCATGTGGGCGATGGAGGACAGAGCAAGTTCGGCCTTTGCGCGAATTGCATCTGCATTGGCATTTAGAAAATCGAGAAATGTGCGCAATACGACTGAGGGTTCGCCTAGTTGCCACGCCACTATCAGGTCGAGATATAGATCTGGCGCGAGCCGAACGAATTGCACACCATTCGACCGGAGGTTGCTCGTGGAGGCGGGGACTATGGCGACGCCTTCCTCCGCCTCAACCAATGAGAGGATCGTCTGCATCGAATTCGGCTCGTTCTCAACCCGGGGCGAAAAACCTTGAGATCGGCACGCTCCCACGATTGTGTCGAAAACCCCAGGTGCTCCTTGCCGGTGAAAAAGTATGAATGGTTCATTCGCAAGGTCGGCAAGCCGAATTTTCTTACTCTTCAACTTTCGTGATCGCGGGAGAGCCGCAACCAGCGGGTCACGCAACAATACTCTCGATTGTCGATTCTTACTGCGCTCCAGCGACAGGGTGCGTGTGATGGCGATATCGATCTCGCCCCTGTCACATGCCTTATCCAACTCGACAGGATAGAGATCATGGAGTGCAAGCTTTACGTCCGGGTATTCCAGCTTGTATCTGCGCACGAGGTCGGGCAGAAAAGAGAGCGTCGCCGAACCGATAAACCCGATCGAAAGCCTTCCAACTTGTCCTTGGGCCGCCCG